>Ga0114977_10000467_pt1 | contig 27043 bp, 26 predicted proteins | sample S_130805_MF_Meta_FD_87026 | JGI IMG/M metagenome (GOLD analysis project Ga0114977, IMG submission 87026) | Freshwater microbial communities from Lake Simoncouche, Canada to study carbon cycling - S_130805_MF_MetaG | ecosystem: Environmental > Aquatic > Freshwater > Lake | place: Lake...
AGAAAATTATGGACTTCTTTAAAGTGACATGGCCAAAAATATCTGGATCCATGGTCGACAGAATTAATGATAATTTTCAGACTCTAATTCCAATAGTTTGAGTTTAAAGGGGTATAGAAAGATTCAATATACAAAAAGCCCGTATAGACGCAACCCTTAAAAGAAATATGCAAAAAGCAATATCGTTAGGCAGGAAAATATCTTAAAGAGTTTCTTACCATCTTCATCTGTAAGTTCTGCAACTGGTACGCATTTTGATAGTCATTACAAAGAAAATGGGTCAATTATTAATACTTGTATGAAGCGTTGAGCTCAACCAACCGAAGAAGAGTTGAATAATAAGGCGTTTAAAAGGGCAGGATGATGAAAATCCTACCCCCATGCGATAAGGTAGGTCCATGGCAAGACGGGGTTTGTCATCCCGGCCTAGCCTTCATGTAATTGTTATATTAAAACAGTATGTTACTTGGTGTGGGTGCCATGAACTCTAGAGTTCGGTTACAAACCACAGACCTGCTAAGGATGTTTTTGAATTAGGTGTTGATTTATACCACATATTAATATATTTGCTCAGCGATATCGTTAATGTAATAATAATTTGATATTAAGCAGGAAGGAATGTCATTATATACAACATCTAAGTCAGTAATTTCTGGCGCAATAGATGCGGAAAAAAGAACTTTAGGAAGAGTGTCTGGTTTTTTAACTAGACCTATAGTTAAAATAGCAGAAGAACATCCGAGCCGTTTAAATAAAGTTGCCGCAATATCTACTACAATTGCAGGAATATTAGCTTTTATTTCCATATTTATACCAATTGTTGCGCCAATGGCGGCTCCTATGGCAGGAGTTTTTGCAATAATAGGTGGTATTGCATGGGGACTATCAGCGCATGGGGCTGATATTACTGAAAAAGCGCATGTGAAAGAAGTGATTGCATTAAAGGAGCTTCAAGACGCCGCTAAACTAAAAGAACATAATGAAGATAAAGTGGTAATGATTAATCAGGATATTGTAAGTAACACTCAACTCTATAACCATCACGTGGCTAATCTTGAAAGACAAAATCCTCAGGCGGGATTGGGGTTGTAGGTCCCGTCCTAGGCGCTGTTTGCATAAGTTATTTCATGATTGAATTGTGTATCTTTTTTGCTGCAAATAGAAGAAATTTTTTCCAAATAGTACCGCTACCTAAGAGAAAAATTTATTCATTTTGGCGAAAATTACTCGGCTTCGTCTGCGTCATTTCTCGCTCAAAAATATAAAAAATTCCTCTATAAAAAACTTATGCAAACAGTGCCTAATGTTTACGTAATTATTAAGTTAAAACACCTGTTGTCTGCTTTTGCGATATTTATCACAAAAAAGGCTGCATAGTTTCCCACGCAGCCTTTTTTTGTTTTATAAGCTAAGTGATTAGAAATCACCCATTCCGCCCATACCACCCATTCCGCCCATACCACCTGAAGGCATTCCGCCACCAGTTGATTCGTTGCTGTCTTCATCAGCAATAATAGCTTCAGTAGTGATAAGAAGGCCGGCAACAGAAGCTGCGTGCTGGATTGTTGTGCGAACAACTTTCGCAGGGTCAACAATACCCGCTTTGAAAGCATCATCAACATATTCAAGGCTCTGAGCGTTGAATATACGTTTGTTGCTAGTGCCTTCTAATAATTTGCCAGCAACTACAGCGCCGTCAATACCAGCGTTTTCAGCAATCTGGCGAACCGGAGCCTGAAGAGCTTTACGAACTATATTGATACCAGCCTGCTGGTCAGGGTTTATTGCAGATAGTTTTTCAAGGATTTTTGAAGCATAAAGAAGAGTAGCTCCACCACCTGCAACAATGCCTTCTTCAACAGCAGCACGAGTTGCATGCAGAGCATCATCAACACGGTCTTTGCGTTCTTTAACTTCAACCTCAGTTGCGCCGCCAACTTTAAGTACAGCAACACCACCAGATAGTTTAGCAAGACGTTCCTGCAATTTTTCTTTATCGTAGTCAGAAGTTGTTTCTTCAACTTGAGCTTTAAGCTGTTTGCAACGTGACGCGATTGTTTCAGCATCGCCAGCGCCATCGATAATTGTTGTATTATCTTTGCTGATAGAAACTTTCTTAGCGCGTCCAAGCTGGTTAAGACCAACTGTTTCTAACTTCATTCCCAAATCTTCAGAAATAACTTCGCCTTTAGTTAGAACAGCTATGTCTTCTAGCATTGATTTTCTGCGGTCGCCAAAGCCAGGAGCTTTAACAGCAGCAATTTTTAGGCCACCACGTAGTTTGTTAACTACCAAAGTTGCCAAAGCCTCGCCTTCAACATCCTCAGCAATTATAAGCAAAGGACGGCCAGACTGAACAACAGCTTCTAATAATGGAAGAAGTGCCTGAAGTCCAGATAGCTTCTTTTCAAATATAAGGATGTATGGGTTATCAAGCTCAACAGTCATTTTTTCAACGTTAGTTATGAAATATGGAGATAGATATCCACGGTCGAACTGCATACCTTCAACAGTTTCAACTTCAAACTCAAGGCCTTTGCCTTCTTCAACTGTGATAACGCCTTCTTTACCAACTTTCTGCATAGCTTCAGCAATTTTAGTGCCGATTTCAGTATCGCCATTAGCAGAAATTGTACCAACTTGCGCGATTTCTTCCTGGTTAGCAATTGCTTTGCTAACTTTCTTGATTTCAGCAACAACAGCTTCAACAGCCTGGTCAATACCACGCTTCAAATCCATTGGATTGTGGCCTGCCGCAACAAGCTTAGAGCCTTCCTTGAAGATAGCACGAGCAAGAACTGTTGATGTTGTGGTGCCATCACCAGAAACATCGTTAGTTTTGCTGGCAACTTCGCGGATCATTTGCGCGCCCATATTCTGGAACTTGTTGGTTAGTTTGATTTCTTTTGCAACAGTCACGCCATCTTTAGTTATGCGTGGAGCGCCGAAAGATTTATCAATAACCACGTTACGACCTTTTGGTCCAAGTGTAACTGCAACAGCGTTTGCAAGAATGTCAATTCCTGCTAAAAACTGTTCACGAGCTTTAGAGCCGAACTCAATTTGTTTTCCTTTAGCCATTTTTTAGTCTCCGAAATTTTGTTACTTTGGTAAAAATAATTTTAGATTAAAGATTTATGATCTAAAATTTACAAATCCTAAATCTAAAATCTTAAATCCTTAAGCTGCTTCTTCAACAGCAATGATGTCTGATTCTTTCATGATAACGAAATCTTCGCCATCAACTTTAACTTCAGTGCCACCCCATTTAGCGAACAGAACAACATCGCCGTTCTTCACATCAAGAGGAACAACATTGCCAGCTTCGTTGCGCGAACCTTTACCAACAGCAATAACCTTGCCACGGGTTGGCTTTTCTTTTGCTGTATCAGGGATTATTATTCCGCCTGCAGTTTTAGTTTCTTCTTCAATGCGCTTTACTAAAACACGGTCGTGTAGTGGACGTATAGCCATTTTAAACTCCTAAATTATAGTTTGTTATTTAAATTTGATTTAACTTAACCCTGATTTGTCAGGGTTTTCCTTAGTGAGCGACATATAAGCACGTTATATGTATATTTCAAGGAGCCAGATAAAAGTTTTTTTATTTTTCTTCTGGTGCTTTGGCAGAGATACGCAAAGCATGGATGCCAGACTTCATTTCAAAATCTAAGATAGTGTAAATAAGTTTGTGCCTTTGCAGCCTTGAAAGGCCAGAAAATTGTTCGGATGTAACGGAAATGGCAAAATGACTTTCCCCACCCTCCCTTGCTCCAGAATGCCCGGCATGCAGGTGCGATTCGTCAATAACTTCTATTTCAGAAGGATTTAGGGCTTTTTGTACTTTCTGAGTGATAATTTGGTATATGGACATTGGATAAATTAACTAAATTCACAAAAAATCGTATATTTAAGCTTTTAATGTAAAAATGTTGCAATATCAATTTTATTATTGATATATCGGCAGCTGTGTGATATAAATGTCACGAATTAAATTGTAAGCATATTTTATATTAGGGGTTGTTATGAAAGCAAGTAACACAAAAGTTAGTGACAAAAGAGCTGATTTAGAAGAATTTAAGGCGCAATTAGCATCAGAAGTAGCAAACCAATTTCAGAAATTGATAAAAATAAGAAATAATAACAGCAAAGATATTGCTCTGGTTTTTGATGAGATTGCACTGGTGACTCGTGATGGTAATTTGGCGAGTGATTGTAGAACAATGGCAAATGGGTCTTTAGGAAATTCAACAAGAGAATTGGATGCACACGATCCAGTGCAGGAAGCTCTCGTTGGTGCTTTGATGGCTACCGTAGACCAGGTGGGTAGAAATCCTAAAATAAAGAAAAATGCAGTTGTAAATATTATAGTTCGAGGAGTGCCTAAAGCAGAGAGGGAAAGAATTAATAGTGAGTTGCCAAACACTTTTACCAATACTGATAAACGAGCTGCTGCGGATACTGTGGCTTTTTTATTAGCAGGCAGCACACAAAGTGATCCAGAAAAAACAATAAAAAGAAATTATGCTCAATATTTGAATAGAATTGAAGATAAATTTGCACAACCACAATACTGTGGAATAGTTCCTCGTAAAATTGCAAGCATAGATCCACGAGCAATGAGTGGAGGATTCGCTAAATTAGTTGAAAGTAAAAAAGAACAGGCTGAAGCCAATCGGACTAATGACTTATTGAATTCATTACCAAAAGTTCCAACTGGTTTCGGTAGGAGTTAATCGGTTATTAAATCACATTCCTCATCCTAAGCCCGCTTGAGATGAGGGACATCATATATGGCATGAGCGGGATTGTTTTGTCGTAGCTATTATACTGTAAATACTCCAGAAGATGCTTTCCATAGTCAGAAGTTGTCTTAAAATCTTTTAAATGTTTAGTTGCAAAACTTATTATTACCTGCATTTCATCAAATGTGCTTTCAGGCATTTTTGCGCGCTTCCATAATGAACTCAGTGCTGCAGGGTTGCCATCATTGAGTAGGACTCTTGCGTTTGCGTGGGGTATGCCAGCCCTTATAGATAAGCTTATCTCAAAAAACAATAGGTTACCCTCGCAAATCGAGCGGATGATAAGTGATTCTGTAAGGCGACCTTCCCGAACTAGGCTGGTAACAAGCTCTTCAGTACGTGCTTTTATATTTTCAGAGTTTGCTTGTTCGATAGTTTGTTGTTCGGGCGCTGGGGCTTCTTTTATATTATTAAGTAAATTAATAATTCTTTTTCCCTTGATGCGTTGACAATTGAAGTTGCCTGTTTATCCCTGATTTTATGTTTTGTGATTAGTTCATTTCTTAAATCTTCAGATACCACATTCAGGATTTTTTCTACCACAACAACAGAAAGATCGCCGCGATTAATTAATGAGCTGACAACCTTGCCGTTGTTCTTAAATTCATTAAAAGCAAATGCCAGGCTGTCCTGGGCAATTCTTGCGGTACCATTTGAAAAAAGGCTCACTATAACATCTTCATTCGAGGTTTTTATTAGTGCCCCAGAGACAGCTTCAGAAGCGTTATTACGCTTGGAAATAGCAACTAAACGCGCAACCTGTTTTGTGCTGGTTATAACTTCAAGTAAATCTTCATCGGTTAGTACAGTAGAAAATTCAAGTATTGGCAGAGATACTTCCAGAACATCCTGGGCAAGGGTTAATGCAATATCATGTGGTATAGCCTGATTTTCTTTAATGTTTTCAGAGATAGTCTGCCGGACTTTCAATTCAATGTCTCTTGCCAACATCCGAATTATATCACATGCAATGCTGCGTTCTGATTCATCAAAAAGTTCATCATTATAATAAGCGGCAACTTTTGTAGCAATTTTTTCCCTAACTTCAGGTAGGGGGGGGTTTTTTAAAATCTCAACATCATTCATTAAAGACATGTATCGTTCCCTGCCCGTGCTAGTTTTCATTGCATCTCTCCGGCGAACTAGTATAGGTTAATAGTACTATAAGTTGTTGATTTTAAAGCAAGCTCCTTAATAAACAGTTAATTATTAATTGTTTTAGAGAATATTTATCGGATAACTTATTGTAAAATATTGCTAAGTAACACTTCTAATTAATATCAAGCAAAAATCCCGGTGGCAAGAGTTAAGTTGAATAAATTGATTGGTTTGACAAATTGTTATTCACTTTATTTCTATATATGTTATGAACATTTTATATTTTAATTACTAAACTCGGAATCAGATAATGAGTAAGAAAATATTTGGTAGCGCAAGTGAAGCACTAAACGGTTTATTGCATGATGATATGACAATAATGGCAGGTGGTTTTGGCTTGTGCGGCATACCGGAAAATTGCATCGCGGTTATGAAAGAATCTGGCATTAAAGGGTTAACTATCATAAGTAATAATTGCGGTATTGACGATTTTGGCCTTGGTGTGTTGCTAAAGAATCGCCAGATAAAAAAAATGATTTCATCATATGTAGGTGAAAATAAAACTTTCGAGCAACAATTTTTGGCAGGAGAGCTTGAGCTTGAGTTTAACCCACAAGGTACTCTGGCTGAACGTATCCGCGCTGGTGGGGCAGGAATACCTGCATTTTTTACCAAAACAGGTGTTGGCACTATTGTTGCAGAAGGTAAAGAAGTGCGTAAGTTCGACGGTGAAGATTATGTTATGGAACATGCTCTTAAAGCCGAGCTTGGCATAATAAAGGCATGGAAAGCGGATAAAGCCGGTAACTTATTGTTCCGCAAAACTGCCCGTAATTTTAACCCGATGATGGCAGCAGCTTCAAAAATAACCATTGCTGAAGTTGAGGAAATCGTTGAAGTAGGCCAGATTGGAGCTGATGAAGTGCACACGCCGGGAATTTTCGTGCAGCGTGTGTTTAAGTCAGAAGGTCTGCAAAAACGTATTGAACAAAGGACGGTTAGAGCCGCATAAGGAGAATAAAGATGCCTTGGACAAATGAAGAAATGTGCCAAATTGCAGCCCGTGAATTACACGATGGCTTTTATGTTAATTTGGGAATTGGCATGCCAACCCAGGTGGCAAATTATGTGCCGCAAACGGTCAACATAACGTTGCAAAGTGAAAATGGTCTTCTTGGCCTTGGACCTTTTCCAACAGAAGAGGAGGTTGATGCTGACTTGATAAACGCAGGTAAACAAACGGTTACGGCTCTTCCCGGTGCAAGTTTCTTTGATAGTGCAACGTCATTTGGTATGATACGTGGTGGTCATATTGACCTTTCAATCCTTGGTGCACTAGAAGTATCCAGCAAGGGTGACCTTGCTAACTGGATGGTTCCTGGCAAAATGGTAAAAGGTATGGGCGGCGCAATGGATTTAGTTGCGGGAGTTAAAAGGGTGGTGGTGCTAATGACTCATACCACAAAAACAGGTGAGCCAAAAATCCTTAAGGAATGTTCATTGCCGCTAACTGGCCGTAAAGTAGTTGATAGAATAATTACCGAGCTTGCTGTGTTTGATATCACTTCAGATGGTATGGTATTAATGGGTCATGCGACGGATGTATCAGTTGATGAAATAAGGCAGAAAACTGAGGCGCATTTCACAATTTCACCTGATTTGAAAATACATGATATGGTAAGGGCAGCTGGGTAGTATTGCTATCTTTTAGCGTCTTTTGGCCATCTGTTGTGCACCCAGAACCATTGTTCAGGGTATTCGCGGATCCAGCCCTCTAGGATTAAGTTAATTTTTGTCATTAGGTTGAGAACGTCCTGTTTTTCATCGCCGGTTCTTTCAATTGTTATTGCCGGATAAAAAACATAACGGAATTTATGGTCTTGCACCCTTACAAGCCTTGCCGGATGGATTGGAAAATCATATTTTAAAGCCAGAGTTGCAATGGCGGGCGCTGTCATTGCCGGAACGCCAAAGAATGGCACTGCTATACCATCATTTTGTTTTTGGTCAACTAACATTGCTACATGTTTACCATCTTTCAATGCTTTTATAATTTGCCGCGCTCCAACAGAACCTTTTGCAGAAGATGATGCTTGATGGGTTTCCCTTATTTTATATATAAGTTTATCAATATAAGGATTATTAGCTTTTCTATATACAATGTGTAAGGGGCATCCTCTTTGGAAAGGCACGGCCGGTATCATTTCCCAATTTGCAAAATGGCCAGTCATTAAGAAACCGCCTTTGGTTTTAATCAGGGCATCAAGGTTTGCACGCTCTTCGATTCGAACAATATCATAGAGTCTTTCAGAGGTCATTCTTCCCATATATGAATATTCAGTGACTACCCTACCTAAATTATCCCACATACCGATAATTATGTTTTCTACATTTGCATCTGATAATTCAGGCATCGCAAGTTTTATATTTCTGCGTGCGATTTTTGTGGCGCATAATTTAGGGCCGATAAACCTGCCAAGCTTTCCGCCTATATTTGATGCGGTGGCAAACGGCATTGCTCCAAATATAGCCATGGCTAATTTTGCAAATAGAAATTCAATAATATGCAGAATCTTTTTCATTTCTTGATCAAATTATCCAAAAGATTAGTGATTTGTGTTTCATCTTCCCACGCAATTTTGACAGTTAAAACACGAATTTTTTTACTGGCAAAAATCGGCAATCTAACTTCATCTTTTTGGGTAGTAATTAACTCCGCACCTAAATTTTCAGCCTTATTGATTAGGGTATTTATATCTGCATCGGTGTAATTATAATGATCGGGAAAAGGTACTTCTCCTATCACATTATACCCGCTTGCCGCAAGGGTTGAAAAGAATTTATCTGGATTGCCAATACCAGCAAATGCAAGGTAAGGCCTTGTTTTATCAGGTATCTCTCCGCAAGGCACAAGCTTTGCCCTAATTGTTGGTATTGATGGTTTGGTTTGCAGAGCCTTATGCTGCAAAATACCAGTTTCATCTGCACCAATTAAAATAACCGCATCTGCCCTTTTTACACCATTTGAAATCCCCTCACGCAAGGGGCCTGCCGGCATAATCAGGCTATTTCCAATGCCATATTTTCCATCTATAACTAAAAGTGTCAGGTCTTTTGCTACAGTAGGGTTTTGCATCCCATCATCCATTATGATGATATTTGCCCCACTTTTTTCTGCCATAGATATTGCAAGCGGGCGTTTCGCGGCTATATATGTTGGGGCTATCCGCGTTAGCATAAGCGGTTCATCGCCAACCGAATTTACGGTATGTTTATTTTTATCAACCAATGTTGGTTGTTTTATATCACCTTTATAGCCACGGCTTGCTATTGCAACCTTCATACCTTTAATGCTTAATAATTCTGTTATTGCAAGCACTATAGGTGTTTTTCCTGCTCCACCAACCGTTACATTCCCAACGCAGATTATAGTTGCTGACGCGCGGTACCTTGATGTTAAAAATGGGCGCAGAAAACTGGCAATGCTATAAAGCACAGAGAGTGGCATGAGTGCCAGCGATAATGCGCTTCTTTTTTTCCAGAATTTAGGCTGCATTTTTCTTTTCCATATAAGGAGAAATTTCTTTGAGAACCTTATCCATAACGTCAGTCTTTTCCTGGACTAAATTTAGCGCTGAATTTGCTAAAGAAATTATTTTTGATTTGTCGTTTAACAGATTTATAACTACATCTGCAAGCTCATTTTCATCTTTTATGACTATTATTGCATTCTTCTCAATAAATTCGTTTGTGATTTCAACAAAGTTGAATGTTTGCAAGCCCACAATGATTGCACATTTTAGGTTAGCTGGTTCAAGCGGGTTATGGCCGCCTACCGGTGCAATGGAGCCGCCCACAAAAACTATGTCACTAAGGCGATAGAATATGCCAAGTTCGCCCATAGTATCTGCCAGATAAATATCTGTTTTATCTGAAATTATATCACCATTTGAGCGCAGCGCAACTAATAAGCCTTCGTTAGAAATTTCAGCCAGGATTTCATCTTTGCGGGCAGGGTGACGCGGCACAATAATGGTGAATAAATCAGGAAACTTTTGTTTTAATTTTTTATGTGTTAATGCCGCTATTTTTTCTTCGCGTATATCGCCAACTTTATGGGTGCTAGCCGCAACCCAAAGAGGCCTGCCTCCAATTTGTTTTTTTAATTCTGCAAGTTTTTGTTCGTCATAATTAAGCTCTGGCGCTGCGTATTTTATGTTACCAACATATTTAATATTTGCAGCACCCAAGGAGTCCAGACGAGTGGCATCAGCTTTGCTTTGTGCCAGCAGCAGCGAGAAATTTCCTAATAATTCTTTAATAAACTGACTGTAATTTTGCCATTTTATATAAGATTCGCCAGACATACGGCCATTAATAAGTATAAGGGGGCATATTTTTCCTACTTCAGAAATTAGGTTCGGCCATAATTCCGATTCCACCCATAATGCCAAATCAGGCTGCCAATGCTGCAAAAAACGCTTAACGTAAGGCAATATATCAACAGGAACATATTGGTGGATAGTACGCGGCGGCAGTTTATTTTCTAGCAAATTTGCAGATGTTACCGTGCCTGTAGTAATTAAAAAATGTGCATCTTGATACTTTTCAGAAAGTAAATTGATAAGCGGTAGAATTGAAATCGCTTCGCCAACACTTGCTCCATGAATCCAAATTAGTTTACCATTTGGCCTTTGGATTGTAGGTTTGCCAAGCCTTTCATTGAAGCGTGCAGGATCTTCCTTGCCACGTAATTTACGCCTGAAAAGATATATACGAATCAGCGGCGAAAGAATTATAGTGAGTGTTTGATATATTTTTAGCATAATACTAGTTTAGGATAAAATCTCCGGTTCAACAGGATTAATTCCCATCATTTCATCGGCCTGTTTAGTTAATTGATTTAACCTGTTCTCTAACAATGTGCTAGCTTCTTCCAAAGTTTTTTCATCACCGCTTGTGGGGGGCAAAATAGGCTCACCATAAATAAAGACTCCCCGCGAGAATGGCTTTGCCAGCATGAACCTATCCCAGCTACGCAAAATTTTATTTTTAGAAATTGAATAGGTTACTGGAACTATTGCTACGCCTGTCATTTGTGAAATTTTAACAACATTGCCGCCAAGCCTCATGCGTGGCCCGCGAGGGCCATCTGGTGTGATTGAAACCATCTCTTTATTTTTCAAAGCCCGCAAAACTTCCTTAAAAGCTGCCAGCCCATCCTTTTTATTTGATGAGCCGCGTATCATCGAAAAGCCAAAATGCTCCATTACGCGTGTGATAAGTTGACCATCATTATGATTGGAAATTACAACATTCATTTTATAGCCTTTAATGGCAAAAGGCGGAATCATCAGCAGTCTGCCATGCCAGAATACAAAAATTATTGGGTTGCCTGTTTCTGCGAGTGCTCTTATCTGTTCAAAGCCTTTCTTATCCCAGCTTGATGTTAAATATACAAACCATATATAAATCCATGCAATTCTGCAGATAAGCTCCTGTACTGGTTTGCTTTTTAGGATCTTCTTAGTAAGGGACATTATTCCAGGCCCTTATATAGTTTGCCGTATTCACCATTTTGCCCGAGCAATGAGTCATGCTTGCCGGATTCAACGATTTTACCATTTTTTATAACGTAAATTACATCAGAGTTGATAACTGTTGAAAGGCGGTGGGCAATTACAATTGTGGTTCTCCCCTTCATGAGTATTCCGAGGGCTTCTTGTACTTTTTTTTCAGAAATTTGATCCAGCGCGGAAGTTGCTTCATCCAGCAATAATATTGGGGCGTTGCGGAGCATGGCCCGGGCTATGGAAAGCCTCTGCCGCTGGCCACCAGATAGTGTTAGGCCGCCTTCTCCGATTATTGTCTCATAACCTTGCGGAAGCGTTTCAATAAACTCATGTGCGGCAGCAGATTTTGCAGCGGCGATTATTTCATCTTTTGATGCTCCATGCCTTCCATAAGCGATGTTAGCAGCCACAGTGTCATCAAATAAATTTATTTCCTGACTTACAAAGCCAATATACTGCCGAAGTGAATTGATAGTTATATCTTTGATATCCTGCCCATCAATGCGGATATGCCCGCTATCAATATCATAAAGCCGCAAAATCAGGTTCATGATTGTGCTTTTGCCGCCGCCAGATGGTCCCACAAGCGCAACAGTTTTGCCAGAAGGAACATTCATTGAAATGCCGCGCAGGGCGATTTTTTCATTATTATATTGGAAATGCACATCGTCAAAAACAATCTCGCCGCCATTAAATGCGAGTGGTTTTGCGGTTGGTTTATCAGCGATTGTGGGCTGCATATCAAGAAGCGTAAACAGCCGTTGCGCTGCGGCGAGGCCTTCTTCTAGATTTGTATTGATACCTGATAAGGCTTTAGCGGGTTTATAAGCAAGCAATGCGGCGGCCATGAACGATAAAAACTCTCCGCCACTAAGATGTTGTGCGCCGCTATACCAAATGACCGCCGCCACAGAAAATCCTGAAATTGTCTCAACAATCGGTGATGATGCCGCCTGAGTACGGATGGCTTTTGTGAAAAGAATATATATACGTTCCATCACAGTTGTGGCGCGCGTAATTTCCCAATCTTCTTGTTGGTAGGCCTTGATGATTTTGATTGATTTGAAAGTTTCATCGAGTTTTGAGGTGAAAACCCCAAGCTCTTCCTGTGTTTTATGAGAGATTTTTCTCATCCTGCGTCCAAGCCTTATAACAGGATAAATCGCTACCGGAAACGCTGTAAATGCAATAACAGCCAGGGTGGGGTTGCGGTAGAACATCATGCCAACCAGGAAAGCAAGAGTAAAACTTTCTTTAGCGAGTCCGGTGATAACTATAGATATGCTGGCGCGTAAGGTGTTGATATCATTAGTGAATCGCGAAACAATTTTGCCGGTTGATTCACCCGTTATGCGCGCGAAATCGGAGTGTAAAATGTGACGGTATAGCTTTTGTTGCATATCGGTTATAACACGCTGGCCAAGGCAGCGCATTGTGTAAACGCTGCCATAATTGGCAAGGCCACCGATTAATGCTACGGCGCATATAAGCAGCGGCATCATTGTCATCATGGTGCCATCACCTTTTACAAAAACTTCATCAATCAGTGGGCCGGTAAGGTATGCATATGATGCAGTGGAAGCAGCAACTAGAATCATGCACATCACCGCAAATAATATCCGGCGCAAATAAGGTTTTATATGCTCGCGGATGAGGCGGCTTATAAGGTAGAAGCTGCTGGTGTAGTCTGCTTTCATCAATAGGGTTCAGGGTATAAATTTTTAAATTGTTATCCCTGCGTGGGGATGACAAGTATATAAACTATTCTCCTGCAACTGTCATCTTTTCAATGAGCAATGTTGGTGAATTTGTGCTGTAACGAAACTCAAGATCGTTAGCTGGGGTTAAGTGCATAAACATTTCTGCGAGGTTGCCAGCAATTGTTACCTCGCTAACTGCATAGGTGATTTCGCCGTTTTCTATCCAAAAACCAGATGCACCTTGGCTATAATCACCTGTAATAATATTAATTCCCATACCGAAAGTTTCAGTAACATAAAACCCTGATTTTATGCTGCTGATAAGGCTGCTGGCAGAATCTTTGCCATTTTCCATATATAAATTACTGCATGCTGGAGATGGCGGGGATGCAAGGCCGCGTGTGGCGCAGCCATTAGTTTTTAATCCAAGCTGGTTTGCGGAACGTATATCGAGCAGCCAGTTTTGTAGAACGCCATTTTCTACCAAAGCCATTTTAGAATTTGCCACGCCCTCAGCATCATATGGTTTAGAGGCAAGGCCACGTTTTATATGTGGGTTATTTATGATATTAATACCATCCTTAAAAATATTTTTACCCATACTATTCTTCAGGAACGTTGAGCCCCTGGCAACAGATGCTCCATTTACAGCAGAAGAGAGTGAGCCTATAAGCGATTTTGCAACACGCGGGTCAAAGATTATAGGTGCTACACAGGTTTTAACCCGCCTTGGGTTAAGTCGCTTAAGGGCTTTATCGGCTGCAGTTTTGCCAATTTTTTCTGGTTGATCTAAATCGCTTTTAAACCTTGTGGATGAAAAATCATAATCACGTTCCATTTTTGTGCCTTCACCTGCCAAAACTGAGGCAGAAATTGATGACATTGAGGTTTTATATTCACCGGTAAAGCCGTTGCTGGTTGCTACAGCGATATTATTTTGCCCGTAACTGCTATCTGCGCCTTCTGAATTTGTGATACCTTTTATGGCAAGGGCGCTTTCTTCGGCCCTTATTGCAATAGCGAGTAATTCATCCGCTGATGGTTCAAATTCATCAAACAAATCAAGGTTCTGTTGGTTCTTACAAAGTATATTTTCCTCTGCAAGCCCTATATATTTATCATCAGGTGCCAGGAGCGCCATACTCACAGCACGCGAAGCCAGTTCATCCAGCGTTTCTGGCTTGGTATCAGTTGAGGAAACTAATGCCTGTTTTTTGCCGATAATTACCCGCAGGCCAAAGCCACGTGATTCTGAACGCTCAATATTCTCAAGCTTGCCAAAACGTGTGGCAGCGGATGTGCTGGTGCTAAAGAAGCTTATCGCATCAGCGCTTTGCGCCCCTTTTTTCTGGGCATTTTTTATAAGGTTGGTAATTATTTCAAGGTTGTTTTCCATTATGCATCCATATAATTTTCTAGATGTATCTTAAGCATAATTGGATAATATTAGAAGTGATTTTTATTTTTTATCATTGAGAATAGCATTCGCGGTCATGCAAATAATTTTCATATCAAGGCCGATTGATTGGTTTTTCGCATAAAATCTGCAATAGCGAAGTTTGCGGGGCATGATTTTTTCTATATATGCTTGATGTGGATTGTTTTGTCTAGCTAGAATTTCGCTTTCATTCCTGAATCTTATCGAAGCAAGGTCAGTGATTCCGGGGCGCACTGATAAGACTTTTTCCTTATCATTTTTGCTATAATAATTCACATATTCTTCTACCTCAGGCCTTGGGCCAACAATGCTCATATTCCCATATAATACATTGAAAAGCTGAGGTAATTCGTCGATTTTATATTTACGGAGGAAATGGCCGATTTTGGTAATTCGTGCATCACCCCCCACAGTAATTTTTGGGCTGTCCAGAGATTGTTTTGTTGTCATTGTCCTGAACTTGAAAATGCAGAACTTGCTCCCATTAAGGCCTATTCGCTCTTGCATAAAAAACACAGAACCTTGAGAATCAAGCTTTATAAGCGCTGCAATTATTATGAATAGTGGAGATAATATTATTATACCAATAGCAGATGTTATGATGTCGAAGATGCGTTTCATTATTCCCAATCAATATCTTTTTTGAAATGGAAATTGGAAATCACATAGCCTTTGCTGAAATAGAATTTATGTGCGGCATTATTGGTAACGTAAGAATCCAAAACTACCGCGTTACATTTTAGAAGCTTTGCCTCGCTCTCTAGCCACCGCATAACTTCTGATCCAACTCCTTTTGCCCTTTGGCAGGCATCTACTACGAAGTTGTTTACATACATATATTTACCACAATAAAAACGTACACCAATCCAGAATCCAACGGTTGCAACAAGCTTATTGTCTTCATAAGCAGCAATACATTGATAACCTGTTCCTTGCATTTCTTCAACAAACGCTTGAAAATCAGTATCTTTCATGGAGTTATGATGCTGACGTATCAAGGGGTATATGGAAAGCAATTCATCATTAGTAGTCAAATATCGTATATTCATTGCGATAGCCTCGGTAATAATCTTATGCCCCTCGCTTTATTTTAAGTCTGTCAAAAACAGAGCACAATGCTTCAACAAGTTTTTCCATCATCTCATCGGTATGCAAGGGACCTGGGGTTATGCGCAGGCGCTCAGTGCCACGTGGCACTGTTGGAAAATTAATATATTGAACATAAATTCCATATTCATCGGCCAGTATTTCCGAAGCCTCGCGGCATAAATTTGCATCGCCAACCATAACCGGAACTATATGCGTAACGGTATCAATAAACGGCACTTTACACTGGCGTAGCATAGATTTTAATCGCTCAGCCTTTTCCTGCTGCTGCTCACGCTCAACACTTGATTTTTTCAAATGAGCAATGCTGGTTCTGGCTGCTGCCGCAATAGATGGGGGCAGGGCGGTTGTGAAAATAAAGCCGGGGGCATAACTACGTATTACGTCAATTAAAGTAGCATCTGCTGCAATATATCCGCCAATCACCCCAAAAGCCTTGGCAAGAGTGCCCTGAATTATGGTTACGCGCTCGGCTACTCCATCGCGCTCGGCAATGCCGCCGCCGCGCTTGCCATACATACCAACCGCGTGAACTTCGTCAAGATAAGTTATAGCGTTATATTTATCAGCCAAATCGCAGATCTCTGCGATAGGTGCAACGTCTCCATCCATTGAATAAACCGATTCAAAAGCTATTAGTTTTGGACGCTCAGGTGGAGCCGATTTTAATAATTGTTCCAGATGTTCAACATCATTATGGCGGAAAATATGCTTTTCTGAACGACCAGCCTTAATTCCCGAAATCATGGAAGCATGGTTCATTTGGTCTGAAAATGTAATGGTATCTGGCATAATATTTGCCAAAGTGCTAAGTGTGGCCTCATTTGCAACATATCCACACACAAAGGCAAGAGCCTTTTCCTTGTTATGCAAGTCAGCTATTTCTTTTTCCAGACGAATAACTTCGTAGTTATTTCCTGCAATGTTCCTTGTTCCACCAGCACCGGCGCCAGAATTGCGCGCTGCATCTTCCATAGCTTTTATAACATCTGGGTGCTGCCCCATACCAAGATAATCGTTACTGCACCAGATGGTTACATCCTTGCCGCGAGTGTGGTCATGCGCGGTTGGAAACTGGCCAACATAACGCTCAACTTCGGTGAATACGCGATAGCGCCCCTCGGCCTTTAACCTGTCTATTGCATCAGTAAAATATTTCTGGTAATCGAGCATTTATTTACTATACGACTTTAATTCATGCGTTATAAAAATTGTAACCGTAAGAAGCAGCAATGCAAAAACCTGATGTATAGATGCTAATGTCACAGGAACGTGATATAAAAGCGTTGCTATACCCAAGCATACCTGAATTATAACCACTCCTAGTAGTGTGTTAATAGCATATCTTAAAGGTTTTGTTAAATTAAATTTACAAGAAACTATGCAGAAAACCAAAATAAGTGCAGTTACGAAATATGCCCACATACGATGTGTGAATTGTATGGTGGTAGTATTTTCAAAAAAATTTATATACCACGGCTGCATTAAAAATAAGCCATCTGGAACAAACTTTCCATCCATATCGGGGAATGTGTTATAAGCAAGGCCAGCGTGGGTTCCCGCGACAAATGCACCAAGAATTACTTGGATGAACACTGCTAGCAAAATTACCACTGAGCAAGCTCGAAGGGCATTGAAGGGACTTGTCTCTGGGGGCTGGAGATTTGGACTTTGATTTTTCTTCTCTAGCCACATGTCTCTGGCCCTTAGTGCTTGTAAAAACACCAGTCCGAAAATTAAAAATGCCATAGAAAGGTGGAAGGCGAGCCAATATTGGCTGACATGTGGATTGTCGCGTAGCCCGCTTTTTACCATATACCAGCCAACAACACCTTGTAAGCCGCCAAGTGTGAATATACCCCCAAGCCTTATTGCAAGGTTTTTGCTAAGCTGTTGTCTTGCAATGAAATATATAAGTGGTATTAAAAACACCAAGCCTGTTAGCCTGCCCGCTAAGCGGTGAATAAACTCCAGCCAGAATATGCCTTTAAATTCCTGCAAATTCATGCCGATATTTTTCTTTAAATATTCAGGGCTTTGCTGGTATTTGGTAAATTCTTCCTGCCATGAGGTTTCGGAAAATGGCGGCAATATTCCGCTAATCGGCTTCCACTCTGTTATCGATAAACCAGACTGTGTAAGCCTTGTAACCCCGCCAATTCCAACCATTAATAAGATAAATACACAACAGGTGAAAAGCCATATTGCTACGTTTTTAGATTTATAGTTGGCTTGCGAATTTTCCATATTTTTCTTTTCAGGCTCAGCTAAATATTGATATTATTTCATCAAAAATGTCTTTTATTTCTGCCAATCTTCCTTCGCCTTGTTCTCCGCAAGCAAGGTCGCCCGAGATTGGGCCAATAAATTTTACACCATCTTCTTTTAGTAAATTAATGTTGCGCTGCACCGCCTTATTCTGCCACATCATAACATTCATGGCGGGTGCAATTAATACTGGTTTATCTGTAGCAAGCAGGATTGTGCTGGCCAGGTCGTTTGCAAAGCCATTAGCCATTTTTGCGATAATATCAGCGCTGGCGGGTGCAACCACGACCAAATCTGATTCGCGGGAGAGTCGTATATGCCCCATCTCGGATTCATCTTTTAATGAGAAAACATCGCTATACACAGGATTGCCGCTGAGAGATGCTAATGATAGTTCGGTGATAAACTGTTTGCCTGCATTTGTTAAAACGCACACAACGTTAATATCGGCTTTTTTTAATATTCTGATTAAGTCGCAGCTTTTATAAGCGGCAATGCTACCCGATACAATCAGTAATACTTGTTTTTCTTTACGTGGCATAGTAAAAGCAAATCTTGGATTTAAAATCTTAAATTTTCTTAAACACCGATCTAATTAAACCCTTACCTTAGATTTTTCAAGGATATTATGTTTTTTAAGATATTAAGGTTTGTTTTTCTTGTAAGTTTAGCCTCTAATTCTATCGCTGATGAAGTTTTGTTCGCTAAAAGCCACTTGCAAATAATCACCAAAAGTGGCAAACATGATTTCACTGTAGAAATAGCTGATATCAATGAGAAGCATGAGCGTGGCCTGATGTTCAGGAAAAATATGCCAGAAAAAAATGGCATGATCTTCTTGTTTGGTAAAGAACGGGTGGTTAATATGTGGATGAAGGATACCCATATACCGCTTGATATGGTTTTTATAAAAAAAGGCGGAACAGTTGCAAAAATATTTGCGGATGCAAAGCCATTTTCGCTTGAAAATATATCATCAGAAGAAAAAATTATTGCAGTGCTTGAGTTAAACTCAGGTATATGTGAAAAGCTCGGTATAAGGAAAAATGATAAAATAGTTTTTCAAGGTTTGAAATAATATGGAAGATGTTAGCCAGGATATACAGCAGGATTTTAAAAAGTGGCAGAGAAAACGCAAATTTGCCTGGATTTTAGTGCTTACTATATTTGCTGTTATGGGGTCATGGATTTATGGCCTCACGCAATTTGTTGATAATTTACCAAAAACAATTAATGAGGATCAATCGGTTGCGGATGGTGTTGTGATTTTCACAGGTGGCACTATGCGGCTTGAGGAGGGGATAAAACTACTAAATGAAAATAAAGGGCAGAGATTACTGGTTTCAGGAGTTGGTGAGTGCACAAGCCTTGATTCTGTTTTGATGCTATCAGGATTTTTACCAGACAATGTAATTTCTTTGAAGGATAGGATTGATCTGGGTTATGCGGCAAAAAATACCCGTGGCAATGCAGTTGAGGTTGCAAAATGGGTTAGGGAGCATAATTATAAATCTATAAGATTGGTTACGGCCAATTATCACATGACGCGCAGTTATTTTGAACTTAGTACAGAAATGCCTGATATTAAAATAATACAAAATCCTGTTTTCCCTGCAGAGCTTAAGCTTGATAAATGGTGGCAGCAAGGATTGGCAAAAAAGATACTGATTTCTGAATATAATAAATATATTGCGCGTAGGGTTAGCGCAGTTCTTGGGATATAAAATGCTTGTGATAAGATCTATAATTTTTACGATTCTGTTTGTGTTATGGACAGGTTTTTTATGCGTTATCTTAATCCCACTAACATGGCTTGGTAATAAACAAGCTTCTCTTGCTGGCAGAACCTGGGCCTGGGGGATCGTCTGGTTGCTAAGGGTGGTATGTGGTATAACACATGAAATAGAAGGGCTGGAGAATCTTCCTAAAGGGACTTGCGTGATAGCTTCAAAGCACCAGTCGGCATGGGATACGATGATATTCTTTGCTGTTATGAAACATCCTGTTTTTGTAATGAAAAAAGAGCTACTCAAAGTACCATTGTTTGGTAGTTTTATGGCGCGTATGGGTATGATTCCTGTGGATCGAAAAGGCGGGGCGGCGGCACTTAAGTTCATGCTGAGGGAAGTTAAGAAACGTCTTGAAAATGGCATGTCACTGGTTTTATTTCCTGAGGGAACCCGCACCGAAGTCGGTCAGGTTGGAACGTATCATCCCGGAATTGCATCTGTTTATCAGGAGTCCGATTTGAATGTACTTTTTGTCCCGGTAGCTTTGGATTCTGGAAAATGTTGGAATAAAAATACCTTTCTCAAATATCCCGGGGTTATAACCATTAAATTTCTAAAGCCGATTGCGCAGGGTATGCCACGAAAGGAGTTTATGAAAAAATTACAGGAAGAAATAGAAGTTGGTTGCAGAGAAATAGCCGATAAAAAGTCTTAATGTAGAATTAGTGTGTCCTATGACGTTACAATATTAACGTTTCTTTAATACTTATATGTTAAATTTTTCTTTCGGATAGCATAGTTCGCGGGAAATTTGGAATGGCTGAATTTATAGAAAAAATAAAGGAAAAGTTCCTAAGAGGCCTTGAGCTCTATGACCATCCGCTCATATGCGAAGTGAAAAATAATGATATTGAGGCGGTGCGTGATATACTTTTAGACAACGCATATGCTGATATTACTTCTAATACTGGTGCTACACCTCTACTTTACGCGATTAATAATCATAACCTTGAAATTGTAAAATTGCTGCTTGAGCATGGTGCTGATGTAAATAAGCCCGCGCAAACAGGTGCAACACCTTTACTATTTGCTGCTCAGGTTGGCAGGGTTTCAATAGTAGAATCGCTCATAGAGTATGGCGCAAATGTTGACCAGACGGATGATAAGGGCAATGCCCCGATACTAATTGCAGCTCAGAAGAACCATGCTGATATTGTTAGGGTTCTGCTAAAAGCAGGCTGCCAGGTTAATTTAGAAAATGCGGCGGGAGTTACCCCGCTTATGGCTGCTGTTAGTAAGCAATATCATGAGATAATAATATGCCTTATAGAAAATGGTGCAGACAAGGCTAAGAGCAATAAGAAGGGTCTTAACCCTATAAAAATAGCCAAGAAACGAGAAGATATAGTTCTAATAAGCCTAATGCACGATTGGAAATTCCAGGGTGGCAAAAAAAGGCGATCTGCAAAAAAATCCCGCAAGAAGCCAATACTTACGCAAAATCAGATGTTACCAAATAATAGGGAAGCACAATTCGTGAATGAAGGGATATAATTCTTATATCACTTCTTTAAAATCCGGTTTTCTAGAAAGGGTTTTGGTAATTAGTTGCACTATATTAGCTGCATTAAGGCCAGCTTCTTCATACATCGCCTCTGGTGTGTTTTGCTCAATATAATAATCTGGCAGGCAGAGTGCCTTAACTATTAAATTGTTATTTAACAGGTTATTATCACTAAGAAATTGCAATACATGCGAGCCAAACCCGCCAACAGCTCCTTCCTCAAGTATAATTAATAATTTATGATTTTTTGCAAGCTTAGTAATTAGCTCAGCATCCAATGGCTTTACAAAGCGTGCATCTGCAATAGTTACGGATATTCCTTGTTTTTCAAGTGTTTCTGCTGCTTTTTTTGCCTCTTGCAGCCTTGTGCCAAGTGATAAGATTGCCACATCTTTACCTTCGCGAATTATGCGACCTTTACCAATTTCCAATGGTTGCGGATTTTCCGGTATAGCAACTCCAACTCCTTCGCCTCGCGGATAGCGAAAAGCAATAGGGCCATCATTGTAATTGCTAGCAGTTGCAACCATTCGGGTTAATTCGGCTTCATCGCTTGCGGCCATCACAACCATATTAGGTAATGTTGCGAGGAATGTTATATCAAAGCTTCCAGCATGGGTTGGGCCATCGCTACCTACAAGGCCAGCGCGGTCTATAGCAAAGCGCACCGGCAAATTCTGGATAGCAACATCGTGAATGACCTGGTCATAAGCACGTTGCAAGAATGTTGAATATATGGCACAAAACGGTTTGTACCCCTCGCATGCCATGCCTGCTGCGAATGTTACAGCATGCTGTTCAGCAATACCCACATCGAACATGCGGTTAGGAAATTGGCTGGCAAATTTATCAAGCCCAGTGCCAGATGGCATAGCAGCTGTTATTGCCACGATCTTGTTATCTTTTTTAGCTTCGTTTATCAATGAGTTAGCAAAGATATTTGTGTAGGTTGGTGTGCTACCTACTGATTTTTTCTGTTCGCGGGTTTTTATATCGAATTTAGCTACAGCGTGGAGCTTTTCATCTTTTGCGCCTTTAACATCAAAGCCATGGCCTTTTTCAGTTACAACATGCACTAAAATCGGGCGCTTGATGCTATGGTCATTTTTGATATTCTTTAGAATTGGTACAAGATGATGCAAGTTATGCCCATCAACAGGGCCTACATAATAAAAACCCATTTCTTCAAAGAAATTACCGCCCGCCCAGAAGTCTTTGGTATATTGTTCAGCTTTTCTTGCTGCTTTTTCAATGGCTTCCGGTAAATGATGTGCAACTTTTTTTGCCATGTTACGTAAAGTTAGATATGGCTTGGATGAAATTAACCGCGATAAATAATTGCTCATAGCGCCAACTGCAGGGGCTATAGACATTTTATTATCATTAAGAACAACAATCATGCGTGTTTGAAGGGCTCCGGCATTATTCATGGCTTCATATGCCATACCAGCGCTCATAGAGCCATCTCCAATTACTGCAATTGATTCGAAGTCTTCACCACTCAAATCCCTTGCAACGGCCATGCCCAAGGCAGCTGAAATTGATGTTGAGCTGTGCCCAGCGCCGAATGGATCATATTCACTCTCGCTACGTTTTGTAAATCCGGAAAGACCATCTGGCTGACGCAGTGTGCCGATTTTATCCCACCTTCCGGTCAGAATTTTATGCGGATATGCCTGGTGGCCAACATCCCAGATGATTTTATCTTTTGGGGTGTTAAATACGTGGTGCAAGGCGATTGTAAGTTCGATAACCCCAAGTCCAGCACCAAGATGCCCACCTGTTTGCGATACGGCAAAAATAGTTTCCTGCCGCACTTCATTGGCAAGGGTTGTAAGCTGATCTATACTCAGCTCACGCATATCACTTGTATTTCTTATAGAATTCAGAATGTTAGTTTCTATTTTTATCATTATAGAGGCCACACTTTACGGTTTTGGGTTGAGATATTCATTCCCAAATCCTAATACCCAGCATCCTATAAACCTATATTACACAAAAAGCCATATAAATTGTAATAAATGTTACAAACTTCTCTGGTATTATGAGATGTACCGATATGCAAACTAAGCTGTAATTATGTAGAAAAATTTAATTGTGTCTTTTTGTTATAAAAATGCTATTATGTTTATAGCTATTTCAGTTAGAAATTTAGCTCTATTTTAGGTTAAAAAAATGTCGAATACCGGCACATTAGAAGTAGATATGCTTTTTCTAGGTTTAACCAGGCAACCTATGCTTTTTGGGGTTGCTTATCCGGTTGTTATGCTTAACTTCCTGATATGTATGTTTTATTTCATCTTAACTTCCGATTTTAAGGGGTTTTTGGCTCTTCCTGCTGTGCATGGAGTAGCTTATGTTGCGTGCCAGAAGGAGCCGTTATTCCTCGAATTATTTATGCTAAAACAACAAAAATGTAATAAATGTGCTAATAAATTCTATCACGGTGTGACCAATTCATATGATGTGATGTAAAAGGTTGTTTTGGTTGACTTTGTGATTTGTGTGCTCAACCTTTGAATTATATGGGGTTGTTGAATTTAAAACTGATAATAAGTCAGAAAATTAAGTAGAAATTTATGCTTAAGTTAACAAAACAACGCACAAAAAAGTATAAATACGCAAACAGGGAATACCCTGAAGCTGAATTTATTCCATATAAATATTTCTGGAACGACCATACCATACTTACCAAAGAAGATGGTTTAATGCAGGTTGTTAAAATTAGTGGATACTCATTTGAAACGGCAGATGATGAAGATGTTGATATTAGAAAAAGTATCAGAAATTTGTTATTGAAGGGTGTTGCGGGAGGCCAAGTATCATTATATTTTCACACTATCAGGCGTAAACAGTCTGTTTTTGATTCTGATGAAGATATGAAAATGCCAAGGGGCTTTCCTTCATACGTAGAAAAAGAATGGCGTGCCAAACATGTTTCCCACCAAAGTTTCGTTAATGAACTTTATGTAACTATCTTACGCAAAAAGAATAAGCAAGGCATAGGTTCTATAGGCAGCCTTATGGAATCTCTCCAGCAGAAAGCTGATAAATCGCTTTGGGAGCGCAATATGCGCGAAGCTTATCAGGAAATTGATGAGGTAACGGGCAGAATAATAAGTACGCTCCGCGACTATAAACCTAAGCGTCTTGGAGCGGTCAGGAAGGAAGCAGGAGTATTTTCAGAGTTGCTGGAATTCTTGGGAAGGCTTGTGAATTGCGGTGCTTCATCTAAGATGCTTGTGCCTAATATGGATATATCAAAATATTTACCAACACACAGGCTTTATTTCGGAAATAGAGCAATAGAAATGCGCACGCCAACTGGTGCAAAATATGCCGGTCTTGTAAGCATTAAGGAATATGGGCAGAAAACCTCTGCAACCATGTTAGATGGATTCTTGCAAATGCCTTTTGAGCTTATAATTTCGCAATCATTTTCATTTATTGACAGAACTTCAGCTATAACCTCAATGAAATTGCAGCAAAATCGAATGATTGCGGCAGAAGATGTGGCAATTTCGCAAATTGAGGAAATCAACAGAGCGCTTGATGACGCGATGAGTGGTACAATTGGTTTTGGCAAGCATCATCTGACGGTTCTTTGTATTGAGGATAACCCAAGGCAACTTGAAAGTGCTTTGGCAATGGTTACAACGGAAATTGGTAACTCTGGAAGCATTGCAGTACGTGAAAAGGTTAACATGGAGCCCGCTTATTGGGCGCAATTGCCAGGCAATGATTCTTATGCAGTGCGAAGAGCAACTATAAATACACTTAACCTCTCCAGTTTCGCTGCGATGCATAATTATCCAGCTGGTCAAAAATATAGCAACCACTGGGGTGATTACGTTACTGTTCTTGATACAACTTCAGGAACACCTTTTTATTTTAATTTTCATGTAAGGGATGTTGGTCACACAACAATTATAGGGCCAACAGGTGCAGGTAAAACAGTTCTTATGAACTTTTTATGTGCTCAGGCAAGAAAATTCCGTTGCCGAATGTTCTTTTTTGATAAAGACAGAGGCGCTGAAATATTTATAAGGGCGCTCAATGGTGATTATACTGTAATAGATCCAAGCCAGCCTTGTTATTTTAATCCCCTGCAACTTGAAGATAATGGTGACAATAGAACTTTCCTGGCGGATTGGATGAAAGTCCTTGTAACGTCAAACGGAGAGTCTTTGTCGGCGGAAGATATTGAACGTATGAATGATGCCATAAATGGTAATTTTAAATTAGCAAAACAGGATAGGAGGCTGGCGAACATTGCTCCTTTCTTGGGACAGGGCGGGCCAGGAAGCCTTGCCGGAAGGATTGCAATGTGGCATGGCAGGGGATCCCATGCAAAAGTGTTTGATAATGCTGATGATAGGATTGATTTCAAAAAGAACCTGATATTCGGATTTGAAATGGCAGAGTTGCTGAGGGATAAAACTTGCCTTGGTCCTGTTCTTCTGTATGTTTTCCATAAAATCAATATTTCCCTTGATGGTACTCCAACAATGATTGTATTGGATGAGGCCTGGGCATTGATTGATAACGAGATTTTTGCGCCAAAAATTAAAGATTGGTTAAAGGTCTTAAGGAAGCTGAATTGTTTTGTAATTTTTGCAACACAATCTGTGGAGGATGCTAGTAAAAGTAAAATCAGCGATACGTTGATCCAGCAAACAGCAACTCAGATTTTCCTACCCAACCTTAAAGCTACAGAAGTGTACCGATCACACTTCATGTTAAGTCAGCGTGAATTTACGCTCATAAAAACTACCGACCCAGCGAGCAGGTTTTTCCTAATCAAACAGGGTACTGATGCGGTTGTTGCAAGGATTGATTTATCGGGAATGGAAAATGTAATTAATGTCTTGTCGGGAAGGGCTGATACGGTTAGGTTGCTTGACGATATAAGGAAGGAATTTGGTGATGATCCGGAGGTTTGGTTACCGGTATTTTGGAAGAGGGTGAAAACACTGTAACGCGACCATGTATTTGAGAGGTGGCGAAATATTGTAATTGAAAATGTATAAAGGTCGATTTTACAGTTTTGTTCTGATTTTACTAGCGGTTTATTTGATCGCTGGCGTGGGCTTTGCTAATGCCGATGATTTATACTATCCAAGAATGCCTGGTGCAAAAATTACACATACAAAGCTTTCCTCCACGTCAGGCACTAAACAATATGTTTGTAGTTCATCCAGCGATAATAACTGTTACGGGGTTTTATCTTTTCCAACAACAATAACGGTCGCTTGTAATCCATCTACTGATTCCAGCTGCAATGCTAATACCGTACCACTTGGTAATTGTGATCCTGATGCTGATCCTCTGAATGATGGTGAAGCAAAACCACTTTATCAGAAATCATGTTCTGGTCAGGGTATAACACAAAGTAATTTTTTAATTAATGTTACTTTTGATCCAAAGCAACCAAGCCCTTATAGCGGTACGGGTGCAATGGTTCACACTGATGGCGATCCAACATTGCCTCTTTGTAGTGTTACTAATTCAATGGTCTGCACTACATCTACTACCTCAGATCAGACAGCTTTAGGTTCAAATCCAACGTGTTATACAAGTTCTACAGCTTGTACAAGCGCGGGTAAAACTTGTCCATATGAAGCTTCCCAGAACCCAGATACATGCAATAGCTATATTTGCCCATGGAGCGAAGTTCTGGATATGTGTAATGCCAGCACCGGCCAAAATGCCAGTACATGCGGTTTTGGCGTATGTCCAGCGGGCAGCGGTTGTGTTGCG
>Ga0114977_10000470_pt1 | contig 26967 bp, 21 predicted proteins | sample S_130805_MF_Meta_FD_87026 | JGI IMG/M metagenome (GOLD analysis project Ga0114977, IMG submission 87026) | Freshwater microbial communities from Lake Simoncouche, Canada to study carbon cycling - S_130805_MF_MetaG | ecosystem: Environmental > Aquatic > Freshwater > Lake | place: Lake...
GTGCGAAGTCTTTCAAACTGTCGTAGGGCTGGGCAACCTGCATGGTGTGAATGACGTGCGTGCTTCCAGCGGTGAACAGCAGCGTATAGCCATCAGCCGGCGCCCTGGCAACCATGCCGGCAGCGATGGCCGTGTTACCTCCCACGCGGTTGTCAATCACAATCGGTTGGCCCAACAACTCGCCCAATTTAAGTGCGACCACGCGCGCGATGGGATCGACCGAGCCGCCTGGCGGGAAGGGCACGATCATCTTGATGGGACGATCTGGGTAGTTGGCCTGAGCAAATACGGCTGTAGCAGTCAAGCATACCGTGATCATCACGGCTAAAAATTTGAGGACTCGGAATTTCATTGATTTCTCCAATTGTTTTTTTGATCAAGGCCTCAAGCTTCATGCGCCCATGTTGAGTTGGTGTCGCTGCCCGAACTGCGGTTCGTTGAGGCGGCCTTCAATGATGGTGATGTTGCGTGTCGCGTTCGTCAGCGGAGTGAAATCTTCTCGCTCAATGGGCTTGCCCAGCGGCATCGCGAAGTCAGCGGACTCGACCTGCAAAATCTCCAGTACCTCATCGCCCACGGATTCGAACCAATACTTGAAGTGACGAGGGATAAGTATTCCTTCTTTCTCCTTCAGGTCTGCGACCACAACGTCCCCTTCGCCATAAAAACGCGCATGGCCCTTGAGTACCATCCAAAAACCGTCAAGGTGGTGGTGCGTGTGCAGGTTGGTTTCGCCTCCATTTTTGAGTACCTGGACGTTGGCCAGCATGCGGTCGGTGCGCGCCAGGCGCACGACAAATTTCCCGACATGTGGACCCTCAGGCATATCCGGTGTGTTGTACTTGAAAGGCTGAGCGACAGGATCGGCCTGCTTGCTCGCCAAGGCGGGAATATCTTGGCTCATCGAAATCTCCTTACTTTGAGTTGAGGCTCATGACTTATTGGCATTGAGGTACTTGATCAAGGTTTCGTAGGTGCCAACCACACGTTGCAGTTCGGCGCGTACTTCGTTGGGCCCCATTGGATCGAGCACCAGGCCTGCGCGCTGTGCGAAGGCTTTGAATTCATCGCTGGTGACGACTTGCCTCGATCCGTTGACTAATTTGTCCAACACTTCTTTGGGCATGCCTTTGGGGCCGATCACATAATTGCAAGCGGGCAAAAGGGTGGCGCTCGTGAAGCCAGATTGATCACCCACGGGCGTTGCATCGGGAAAGGGCTCGTAGCGGCCTTTCTGGAACACCGCGATAACGCGCATCGCATTCGCCTGGACATGCCCGCGAAGACCATCGGTGTAGCCCGCCATGGCTTCGACTCGGCCGCCTAGCAGCGCAAGAACCGACTCGCCGCTGCCGCCGGTGAAAGGCACGATTCGCATTTTGGTACGGGCGGCCATGTTGATCTGTTGCATCTCTAGGTCGGCCGAGGTACGCAGGCCTGCAACGCCCACGCGTACCTGATTCGGCTTGGCCTGGACGTCCTTGAGAAAGTCAGCCCAATCCTTCACCGGCGAGTCAGCCCGCACCGCCAGCAACGTGGGCATGGAATTTAATTTAACCAGAGGTTGCAGGTCTTCCGGCTTAGACCAAGCCAGCCCTTTCATCACCATAGGTTGGTAGACCAACGTGCTGTTACCTGCGTAACCGATGGTGTAGCCGTCTGGCTTAGCGCGTACCACTGAGCCCACTCCAATCGTGCCTGAGCCCCCCGTGCGATTCTCAACGTTGATGTTACCCGCCAGCACTTTTTCCATCAGTTTGCTGTACTGGCGAACGATCGCATCGGTCGAGCCGCCGGCTGACCAGGGGTTGACGAAGGTGATATCACGCTGCGGGTAGTTGTCTGCATGCGCTGGCAGCAAAAGACCGCCAGCAAGCGCACCGCCGCCCAAGGCGATCTGGCGTCGGGTGAAATTCTTCATGGCGCTTCTCCTGTATGTGCTTTGAAGTTAATCGTCCGCGGCGACTTCCTTCGGCCGCACCAGATATCCGAGAAACAACACCAGCAGCACTACGATCCAGGTGACCACGGCCACTGAACTGCTCCAGAATGTGGAAATATCGCCACCGCTCAGAATCAATGATTCTCGAAGGTGTTTCTCCACCAGAGGTCCTAGAACCAGGCCGATGACCATGGGGGCCATGCGAAAGTCCAGTTTGTTGAGGATAAAGCCTACGCAACCAATCAGCGGAAGCAGCCACACATCGAGCATGCTGTTATTGACGCTGTACGCGCCTATGATGGTGAGCAGCACAATCATAGGCAAAAAGATGTACTGCGGCACGCGCAGCAAACTCACCCACACACCCACCAATGGCACGTTCAAGATGACCAACATCACATTGCCGATGTACATTGAGGCAATCAAGCCCCAAAAAAGATCAGGGTAATTCACCATCAGCAAAGGGCCTGGCGTGATGCCGTGGATCATCAGCGAGGACATCATCAGCGCCGTGATGGCTCCAAATGGAATGCCCATCGCCAAAAGCGGGATCAGTGTGGCGGTTGCCGCTGCATTGTTTGCTGTTTCCGGGCCCGCCACACCCTCGATGGCGCCGGTGCCCAGCTCGTGCCGGTACTTGGACACCGCCTGCTCCAGTCGGTAGGATGCAAAACTGGACATTGAAGAGGGTGGCCCTGGCAGGGCCCCCATCACAAAGCCCACAAGGGTGCCCCGGCCCATGGGCCAGAAGCTGCGCCTCCATTCTTCTTTGGTCGGCATCAGATCCCGCAGCTTGATAGACACTGGGGCGATGTGGTCCTCCTTCGTGGCGACCAAGTGCATGATCTCGGCCACTGCGAACAAGCCGATGACCACCGCCACCAGCGTGAATCCTGGGCTGAGCTCGTTGATGCCGAAAATAAAGCGCTGCTCTCCCGTCACGGCCTCCTGTCCAACGGTGGCCAACAGCAGACCAATCGTCATCGGGAACAGGCCTGCGGCCAGCGTGCCGCCCGAGATGCGCGAGAAGATCAGCAACCCCCCCAGCAGCATGGCAAAGTATTCCGGCGGTCCGAACATCAGCGCCGCACGTGACACTGCAGGTGACAGCAGCATGATGCCAAGAACAGACGCGGTCCCACCGACGAAGGAGCCCGCCGCCACGATGGTCAGCGCAGCCCCAGCCCTGCCTTTTCGTGTCAATTGGTAACCATCCAAACAGGTGATGGCCGATGCCACTTCACCGGGAACGTTGATCAAAATCGCCGTTGTAGAGCCACCGTACATGGCACCATAGAAGATACCGGCCATTGCGATCAGCCCGGTCGTCGGGTCAAACGAGTAGGTGATGGGAAGTATCAACGCTATCCCGCCCAGCGGCCCCAAGCCCGGCAAAACCCCCACCAACGTTCCCGCCAGCGCCCCGAGGAAGGCCGCGATCAGGTTCTGCATCGTGCACGCGATGGCAAAGCCATGCATCAATCCGTCAAATGAGCTCATATTTGGTTCCTGCTTTTTCTTGTTTTCAATAACCGAAGATGCCCTTGGGCAAGGGGATTTTCAACAGCACCACGAAGACGACATACAGGCCCCCCGCCAGTGCCAAGGAGGCCACGATCAAGCGCGGCCAAGACAGCGGGCTGGCCAAACGCATGAACAGCACGCAGAAGATCGCGCTAGAGATCAACTGTCCTACGTATTCCAAGGCAGCAAAATACCCCACCAAGAGCACGATCATCAACGCCACACGCTTGGCACCTGCCCCCGCAGGCAATTCAAATTGGTCTGTGGGCTGCATCCACCAAGCCTCCCACAACACAAACAAGCTGGCGACGATCATCATCAAACCAACCACGGTCGGCCACACGCGCGCACCCGGTTGGTCCATGGAGCCAAAAGGGTAGTCCCTGGACAATAGCAAATAGGCTGCAGAAAGTAACAGACCAATGGCACCTGTCACAAAATAACCGATGCGCTTGCTGTGCGAGGAAAAAGCAGACTGGGTTTTCATGAGGATGCTCCGTTCTGTTTTTATCAATTGTTGTTGTGGTCCAGATACTTAATCAACGCCGCATAGGTTCCACTTACCTTTTGCAGTTCTGCGCGGATCTCACTTGGGCCCAAGGGGTTCAGGATCAAACCTGCTTTTTTGGCGAAGCGCTTGAACTCTTCGCTGGTCACAGCAGCCTTGGTGCCGTCCACAAGTTTTTGCAACAAGTCGCTGGTCAGGCCTTTGGGCGCAATGATGTAGTTGGTAGCAGGCAACGTGGCTTCGGCAAAGCCATGTTCCGCGACCGGGGTGGCCATCGGGAAAGGCTCGTAAATACCCTTTTGAAAGACCGCGATCACGCGCATCAAATCAGCCTCAACGTGGCCGATCACACCCTCTGTGTAGCCCGCCATCGCGTCAATGCGCCCACCCAACAATGCCAGCACCGATTCGCCACTGCCACCGCTGAAGGGCACCGTGCGTATCTTGATATTGCCCAGGACGTTAACCTGCTGCAACACCATGTCCGACGAAGTACGCAGGCCCGACACACCCACCTTGACCTGATTGGGTTTGGCCTTGACCGCGGCAAGAAAGTCGTGCCAATTCTTAAAAGGCGATTCCTTTCGGACCACTAAAATAGTGGGCATGTCGAACAGTTTGACAAGCGGCTGAAAGTCCTCCGATGACGACCAGGCCAAGCCCTTGTTAACCAGAGGTTGGTAAGCCAAGGTGCCGTTGCCGGCATAGCCGATGGTGTAGCCATCGGGCTTGGAACGAACCACCTTGCCCACACCAATGGTGCCAGAGCCGCCTGGACGGTTTTCCACGTTGATGTTGCCACCCAAGACTTTTTCCAGTTGTTTGCAGTACTGGCGTGCGATAGCATCAACCGAGCCGCCAGGCGACCACGGCAGTATGAAGGAGATGTCTCGGTCTGGATAGCCCGCTGCGCTGGCCGGTAGGACCATGCCGCCTGCTAGGGCGCCTGCTGCCGCACAAATTTTCCGTCTGGTGAATTTATCCATTTTGAATGTCTCCCTGAATTACTTGTTTGGCTATCCACATCAAATGCCCAACTGCTGTTGGTAGTCTTCGTCAAGCTCGGTTACGGTGCGCGAACGCAGCGCCTCGCGCATGTCCAAGGCCCCCGGGATGACCGTGCTTGTGGGCTGGCCAGTCGTTGCATGAAGATGCGCGGCAGCCTCCTGACTCAACTCAGGCAAATCGCGCAGCAGCGCTTGACCATGCTCACCCAAGCTTGGTGCAGGGCCTTGAATGTGGGGTCTTCGATGACGCATCTGATACGGCCGTCCGATGACTGGCCGATTGCCCACGGGCATAGGGTGCTTGACGTACTCGTAAAAACCACGCTGCCTGAGGTGCGGGTCAAGCAGCAAGTCCTTGTTGTTCAAGACCGGTCCGCTGGCTATCCCCATGGCCTGCAATTGATGTGCAGTCGCCCATGCGTCCTGGGTGGCTGTCCAACGTGACACGGCTTGATCGACCAGCTCGCGCTGGCCGCGCCGACCTGCTTCGCTGCGCAGTTGGTGATTGTCTTGGAGTCCGACCCGCTGTGCGAGAAAGCCCCACTGAACATCGCTGGTGACGGAGATGGCCACCCACTTGTCCTGGCCCAATGCTGGATAAATATTGCTTGGCACATTCAGTTCGTGTTCGTTGCCAATACGCTCGGGTTCGGTACCCGAGAGTTGCCACTGCAGGAAAACTTCGGGCATGCAAGCGGCACCAAGCTGGTACATACCCAAATCGATCCACTGACCTTGCCCGGTTCGACGTTGGTGGCGCAGCGCCGCAAACAGTGCAGTCAGGCCACTCCAGCAGGCCAAGAAATCAGGGTACGACTGACCCACCTTCCAGGGCTTGTCACCGCGGTAACCGGTGTACTGCGTAATTCCCATGGTGGCCTCGAGTGTCGTTCCCTGACTTGGGAACTCCGCCCAAGGGCCGCTGCTGCCGTAGCCAGTGTTGGACAGCATAATCAGAGCTGGGTTGATCTTACGAAGTTCGTCGTAATGCAAGCCCCAGCCGTGCATAACGCGCGGCGTATAGTTCTCCAGCACGAAGTCGGCCTTGCCCACCATCTTGCGCAAGACCTCGCGCCCGGTCTCATTGGACAGGTCAAGCAGGATAGATCGCTTGCCACGGTTGAGCATATGAAACGACCCTGAGCGGTTCCAAGGATCGACCCCTGGCTCGTTGTTGAGGTGGGGGCCGAAGGCACCGCTGCGTGTCTGGTCCAGCCGGTGTGTCCCTTCCACTTTGATCACGTCGGCGCCCAAGTCGCTCATCATCGCAGCCATGTAGGGCACGGCGAAAACGTAGGACAGGTCAAGCACACGCAGGCCTTGCAAAGGCAAGCGTGCCCGATCCATCGCCGCTAAGGGCTTGGCCGCAGGCAGAGGCAACTCGCGCGGGCCCCAAGCCGCTTCTTCACCATCATGCTCACCCAACAACGGTGCAGGACAACGGATCGACACCGGCGTGGCTGACATTTTGGCCAGTTCAGCTGGGAATTTCCAGGTGCCGCCCACAGGATGCGCCACAGTGGCGAACACGCCGCGCGCAGCCAATTGCTCGCACTGCAGCAACTCGGGAGCGCCTTGGACGACACCCAGAAGCAAGCGCATGCGTGCACCTTGGAGGAACAGCTCCTTGGCGTCCCGATGGGCCACGCAGTCTTGAAGGACAGCTCTGACCTCGGGGTTGCGTTTGTTGCGTTGGATGCGCTGCGCGTATTCGGGCGTTCGAAACTCTTCGCGTTTGAACAGGTCAGCAAAACGCTCAAAGCGCACATGCCCCGACTGCAATGTGAGATAGCCCTTGCGCGTGGCGATCGGTTCGCCCTGAAAAGGGTCCTGCACTTTGGCGCGTCGACCTTGCACCGCGCCCATGAAGGCATAGTAGGGTTGGTTCATCACCAGCTCCGAGGCCAGGCACTCGTGCATGGAGAGGTCCACGTGTTCGCCGATGCCATCCGCTTCCGCCGCGACAAGAGCGGCGATGGCGACATAAGCTGCATTCAGGCCAGCGCAGTAGGCACTTTGCGCCAGTCCGTGCTTGAGCGGGGGCAAATCAACGCGGCCACTGATATGCATGATGCCGCTCATGGCCTGCAATACCAGGTCGCTCACCACCCAATTGGCATAGGCTCCCGTGTGCCCGAAGGGGCTGACCGAAACCACCACCAGTTGCGGATTCCATTCCAGCAGACGGTCTACACCAATGCCCCAGCGCTCCAGTGTGTCTGGTGCGAAGCTCTCAAAAATGATATCGCTTCCTTGCACCCAGCGCTGGAGTGCATCGTGTGACGTCGTCAAACTAGGATCGAGAGTGACGCTGCGTTTGTTCCAGTTCAAGTACTGAAAAAGCAAACTTTGCTCGAGCTCAGGCGCGGCGGTATTCAGAGGAGAAAGACGCCGGGCCGAATCCCCCACACCAGGTGGCTCTAGCTTGACCACCTGCGCGCCCAGATCACCTAGCAAGCGCGCAGCAAAGGGTGCGGCGATGCCATGACCCATGTCCAGCACACGAACCCCGTGCAGCGCAGCGGTCTGCCCGCTTGGTTCTGGACCAGCACGCGTTGATGTGTTGGATGGCGCTTGAGGCATCGGGTCTTTAGGTGAAAAACCGATCAGCTGTCGGTCAGCTTGATGCTGGCCTTCTCGACAATCTCGGTGAATTTCGCACGATCGTTTTTCAGCCGTTCAGCCAACGCTTGGGGTGCCATGAAAAAAGGCGTTTGGTTTTGATTTTCAAAAGCTGTCCTGACCTCGGTCATCTCCAACACCTTGCGAATGCCTTCCGCCAATTTATGAACGACGGCGGCAGGCGTATCGCGGGGTGCGAGCATCATGGTCACCAACTCGATCTTCTCAAAGTCTTTCAACCCGAACTGCTCAAAGGTGGCCACGGGTGGCTTGCCCGGTGGCTGCGAGGTATAAGCGATTGCGCGCAGCGCGCCGGAGTCGATATGCTGCTGAAGCGATGAGATCGTGCTGAGGTACATCTGCACGCGGCCAGCCAGCAGATCTACCATCGCAGCGCCCGTGCCTCTGTAGGGGACATGGGTGATCTTCACACCTGCACTCATGTTGAAGAGCTCACCGGCCAGATGGTTGGCATTGCCGATTCCCGCGCTTCCGTAGTTCAACTTGCCCGGATTGGCCTTGGCGTAGGCGATCAACTCTGCCAACGTCTTTGCCGGCACTGATGGGTGCAAGGCCAGCATATAGCCAGATCTGGACACCGTGGCGATGGGTGCGAAATCGCGAATGCTGTCGTAAGGCAGGCTGGCTTGTATGGTGTGGATCACATGCGTACTGACCGAGCTGAACAGCAAGTTGTAGCCATCCGGTGCAGCCTTGGCAATGAAGGAGCAAGCAATCGATGTGTTACCGCCCGGCCGGTTTTCAATCACCATCGGCTGGCCGAGTATGTCGTTGAGTTTTTGACCAAGCACCCGAGCAATCGGGTCAGTTGAACCCCCGGGCGGATAGGGTACAAGAACCCGGATCATTCGATCGGGATAGCCCGATTGGGCCAATGAGAATGGCGAGACGGATGCTGCAGCTGCTAACGCAGCCATTTGCTTGAGAAACTGTCGCTTCACGTTGTCTCCTTCAAAAAACAAAAAATCAGACCCATGCCAGACTTGGCGGTATCAGCCCTCGATCGGAAGAATCACCGTCTTGACTTGGGTGTAGTAGTGCATCGCCTCGACGCCTTTTTCGCGCCCGATGCCACTTTGTTTGTAGCCTCCAAACGGCGCCTCCACACCCACGCCGTGGTAGTTGTTGATATAGACTTGCCCGGCCTGCAACTTGGATGCGACGCGATGCGCACGGCCCACATCGCGAGTCCACACTGCGGCAGCCAGACCAAACTCTGTATCGTTGGCGATCTGCAGCGCTTGCGCCTCGGTGTCAAAGGGAATGACACATGAGACCGGTCCAAAAATTTCTTCTTGCGCAATGCGCATCTTGTTGTCAACGTTGGTAAAGACAGTTGGCTCAATGAAGAAGCCTTGCGCGAGCTTGCCTTCTGTCATTCGGCGGCCGCCGCAGGCGAGGGTGGCGCCCTCGGCCTTTGCGAGTTCGATGTACCCAAGGATTCGTTCGAGTTGTTGGCTTGAGACCACGGGCCCCATCTCGGGATTCTCAAGGCCAGGGCCAATCTTGACGGCCTTGAGGTGCGCGACGAAGCGCTCCACAAACTTTGGCGCCACGCTGCGGTCGACCAAGTGCCGGGTGCCGGCAGAACACACCTGCCCCGCATTGCGAGAGAGTGTGAATGCAGCCGATCGTGCAGCAGCCTCCACGTCCGCATCCGCAAAGACAATGAACGGCGACTTGCCGCCCAGCTCCAGACTCACCGGGGTGATGCGTTTGGCAGCAGCAGCCATCACCAACTTGCCTGTGTCAGCCGAGCCGGTGAAGTTGACCTTGCGAACAAGTGGGTGCAAGACGAGCGCACTGCCAGCCTCGTCACCAAAGCCAGTGACGACGTTGAAGGCACCTGGGGGCATGCCCGCTTCGATACAAATCGCGACCAACTCGAAGATGGACAAGTTCGTCTGCTCGGCCGGCTTGAACACGATGGTATTGCCCGCCGCGAAGGCCGGCGCAGCACTGCGACCCGTCTGGCCCATAGGGGCGTTCCATGCAGTGATCTGTGCGATGACACCATAAGGCTCCCGCACGGTGTAGACCAAGTTTTTGCCTGGGGCGGGAATGGTCTCGCCGTGGATTTTGTCGGCCAGGCCCGCATAGAACTCAAAGTATCGGGCGCAGACTTCGACGTCGCCCAGCGCCGACGCCAGGGGCTTGCCCACATCCAACGAGTCCAGCATCGCAAGGCGCTCCTTGTTTTGCCTGAGCAAATGGGCCACGCGCTGGAGAATTTGGCCGCGGCGAAACGCATCGACATCCGCCCATTGCACCTGTGCAGCTTGCGCAGCGCGTACGGCGCGGTCTATGTCCTGCGCATTCCCACGGGCGTATTGACCTAGCGCCTCTCCAGTGGAGGGGTTGATGCCCTGGAAGTACTCGCCGCTTGAAGGCGGCACCCATTGGCCCTCAATGAAGTGCTCGTAGCGCTCGCGCAGGGTGGGGGCTGTCGGTGGAGTGCTCATCACGCTCTTTCTTGGTTCGATGTGACTTGCCCGAAGGCTTGCATCAGCACGCCAACATCTTTTTGCCGCTCAAGGTCAATGAGCAAATCACACAGTTCACGCGCGCGTGCAGGGGTCACCGCCATGCACGCGTTTTCCATGAACTTGGCAACAATCTCTTCATTCGAGGCGGGCTCTTGCGGCAGGATCTCATTGCGCACGCGCAGCTCGCGCCCATCATGCAAGCGCACAACCACTTCGCCCGTTCGACTCTTGGGAAAGCCTGAATTCGGATCGACTTCGTAGGTCACTTTGCGCGCCAGTTCGGTCAGTGCCGAATCGTCCCGGACGCAAGACTCCAATTCGCCCAACCCAAAACCGCCTCGCACGAGGCCACAGGCAATTGAGAATTGCAGGCTGAACTGAGCGATATAGCCGCTGGCCGGGGCGAATTTCTCCTGCGCCGGCTCGCACACCAGCGGCACCGCTACGCTGGCCACCAGCGCATGCACTGAGGCCACCTCCTCCACACGAAGCGGTCTGCCGCCTAGTTGCTCGCGGATTTCGCGGGCGGCGTTGACGAAAGCGTGCAGGTGGTGGCACGCAGGATAAAGCTTGATCGATGCATTGGGGAACTCCCAATGATTGCCAAGTTGTGCGCCCACCATGAACGGCTGCGCTTGATCCGAAAGCGCTCCGAGAAATACATTGTAAAAACCCATAGACCCTTCGTAGGCTAGGGAAGGGCCGGTGTAGCCGGCCTGCGCCATGTGGGCTGATACAACGCCACTGGCCGCGGCCCAACCCGGATGAAAGCGCTTGGTCCAAGTGCCGTCTTGCATGGGCTGCACAGTGCCTGACGCCGTGGCCAGTGCGATGCCTTGGGCGAGGGTCATTTGCGCCTGAGACAATCCCAGTAGCCTTGCAGCCACGAGCGCAGAAGAGAAGGCGCCAACGACACTGGTAGGATGGAAACCCGCCTTGTGGATATTTCCACACCCTGCCTGAGAGACTCTGGCTCCCACTTCAAGACCGATGATCAGCGCTGCCAGCAATTCGCGGCCAGTGGCATGCCGGTGCGCCGCCATGTTGAAGGCGGTGGGTACGCTGGTTGCACACAAGTGAATCGAGCCCGGCAGATAAGTGTCGTCGTAGTCCAGACCATGGACCAGCAGGCCGTTCATCAAGATCGCATCGCGCAGGGTGAGCTGCGCGCCCATGCCGACCACGGCGCAGTCGCCACGATCACCGATCGCTTGAATGCCAGACAGCGCAATACGGGCAAAGTCTTTTTGGCTAGAAGCCAGCGCAATTCCCAGCGCGTCCAGCGCCAGGTAGCGCGCGCGCTCATTGACTGCACTGGGCACATCTTCCAAACGAAGCGTCGCCGCAAATGCGGCCAGTGTTTGGGAAACAGTGGTACTCACGGCTTACGAACGACGGCGCGCTCTAATGCGAGTTTTTTGATCTGCGCCATGTCGAGCTCGACGCCAAAGCCTGGGCCGGGCGGCAAGTTGCAGTGCCCGTCCTTCACGTCGATCGGCCGATTTTTCACGATCGGGTCGATGTCGATCGAAGGCAAACCCATCACGAACTCAGCACCGAATGCATGATTAGGGATCGCCGCTGCCAGTGTGGCGCCAGCGATCGCTTCGAGATAGCTGCCATTGGCAGTGCCCGCAACATTGGCGCGCAAACCAAACGAGTCGGCGATGGTAGCGATATCGCGGCCGCGGCGCAGTCCACCGCATTTATAGAACTTCACAGCCATCACATCTGCAGCACCGTTGGCACACAGGCGCGCCGCATCGGCCGGGCTGTAACACGACTCGTCCGCGATGATGGACACATTGCAGCGGTCGTACACCCACTTGAGGTTGTCAATATGGGTTGGGGGCACGGGCTGTTCGAAGTAGGTCAAATTAACCTCTTCGATGCGCTTGGCCAGTTGTACCGCACCGACTGGTGAGTAGCCCATGTTGGCGTCGATTCCCAGGTACACGCTGGGGCCCAGTGCCTTGCGAATTTCCTTGACGACGCGTGCATCCGCCTCGATTTTTTCTTCCGGTCCAACCTTGATGCAGATGTAACGAATGCCATGCTTTTCGGCAGCCATCACGGACTCCTCGATCATGGTCTTGTCGTCCGCCAAACCTACCGACCACTCGAGTGGAATGCTGTCTCTTTGCGCGCCGCCCAGCAGCGTATGCGCGGGCACGCCCAGCGCCTTGCCGACAAGGTCATGCAGCGCAAAATCCATCACCTCCAAAGCTGCCAGATTGCCCGGGAGCTTGGCGCTGCATGCACGCAATACCTGCTCGATATTCAAGGCATCACGCCCTAGGATGAGCGGCGCATAGAAATCGCGCAAGCAACTGAACACGCTGGCGGCCGTCTCTCCAATCCAGGGGTTTACGGGCCGTACCTCACCCCAGCCGCTGATGCCACCTGCGCTGACGCGCAACAGAATCGGGCGGCCGATCCAGCTGCCTTCGTCGCCATACAGCAAGGGGCCTGTGGAGATCTTGCGCTTCATGCGCGGGACAATATTCAGCGGGATGATCTCTACCTCGTCGATGACGAGGCGCTCACGGCTGATCTGAAGTGTGTTCATTTACTGCGGCTCCTGTACTGTTGTTTGACGCCATGGGTTGTTTTGTAGGTAGCGCTGCTCGAAGGCTTCGATCTCCTTCGCGTGCACAAGAATCAGGTCAATGTCATCTTGACCCTTGAGCAAGCGCTCGCGTGGACCTGGGTCGATTTCGAACTTGAAGACACCCCCATTGGGGGCTGTCACGGTTTGCAATTCCAGATCGATTGTGATTTGGGCGCCGGGTGTTTCGTGCAGTTGGGCGCGCAGGTCGTCGCACGACGCCTGTGGCAAAACCACCGGCAGTAAGCCGTTTTGCAACATGTTGCCACTGTAGATGTCGCTAAAGCTGGGTGCGATGATGGCGCGGATGCCAAAGTCGGCGACCACATAGACTGCCCCTTCACGCGCCGAGCCCGAGCCAAAATTCGGCCCCGCAACCAAGATACGTGCTTGGCGATAAGGCTTTTGATTCAGCACGAACTCAGGTTTTTCTGAGCCATCGCCGTTGAATCGAATGTCGTGCAGCAAGTATTGCTGCAGGCCGCTGCCACGAGCTTTTCTAAAAAACCGATTGGGCAGCAGTTTGTCGGTATCAACGTTGCTCATATCGAGCGGCGCGGCAACGGCGGACAGGCTAACAAAGGGTTCCATGATCAGGCCCTCTTCATCTTGCGGATGTCCGTCAAGCAACCGGTCACAGCGGCTGCCGCGGCCATCGCCGGGCTCATCAAGTGCGTGCGCGCGCCCTTGCCCTGGCGGCCTTCAAAATTGCGATTCGACGTGGAGGCGCAGCGTTGACCAGCGGCGATGGTGTCACCATTCATCGCGGCGCAACTCGAGCAGCCCGAGCCTCGCCACTGGGCACCCGCAGCGATGAAGATCTGGTCCAAGCCCTCTGCCTCGGCCATCTTTTTGATCGCCGTCGAACCGGGGGAAATCCAAGTGGGCACCATGGCTTTACGTCCCTTGAACACCGCAGCTGCTGCGCGCAGATCGTCTAGCCGGCCATTGGTGCAACTGCCGATGAACACATGATCAACCTTGACACCTTCCAGCGGCGCTCCGGGCTCCAAGCCCATGTAACGCAGCGCCTCCTCGATCTGCGTCTTTTTTCCGTTGCAGAAACTCTCTGGGTTAGGCGCGTCGCCCGTGATCGGAAGCACCTGCTCGGGGAGTGTGCCCCATGTGATGCAAGGGTTAACCTCTGCAGCATCGAGCTGCAACTCACTGTCAAATTCGGCGCCCTGATCGCTTGGCAACATTTTCCAAAACGCGACCGCTTGGTCCCACATCTTGCCTTTGGGCGCGTAGGGACGGTCTTGGAGGAAAGCAAAAGTTGTTTCGTCTGGAGCGATCATGGCGCTGCGCGCACCGGCTTCAGTCGCCATGTTGCACATGGTCATGCGCTGGTCCATGGTCATGCCTCGCACGGTAGAGCCTGCCAGTTCGATCACGTGACCAACACCGCCGGCAACGCCAATTTTGGCGATCACGGCCAAGATGATGTCCTTGGCCGTGACGCCCCAGCCCATTGGGCCATCAATGACGATACGCATGGTCTTGGGCTTTTTCTGCCACACGCATTGCGTGGCCAGTATCTGCTTGGCCTGCGATGCACCGATGCCCATCGCGAAGCAACCAAAGGCACCGTGTGTGGAGGTATGCGAGTCGCCGCATGTGATCGTCAGGCCGGGCTGCGTGATGCCCAACTCGGGACCAATCACATGGATCACGCCTTGCCTGTCGTCTTCGATTCCGAAGTGATCAAAGCCATAAGTGATGGCGTTGTTTGCCAAGTACTCCACCAGGCCGCGCGACTCGGCGTCGGCAATGCCGATGAGCCCCTGTTCGCGGTTGACGGTTGGCACGAAGTGATCCGGCGAGCCGAAAATCTGCCGAGGTTTGCGCACCTTGCGACCCTCCTTGGCGAGCGCGCCAAACGCATGAAATGAGCCTTCGTGAACGAAGTGGTTGTCAATGCACAGCAGGGCTTCGTTGGCGCCGCGCGTCATGATCACGTGGCGGCTCCAGACTTTCTCAAACAGGGTTGTTGGAAGGTTCATAGGCATAGCATTCGTTGTCCGGTCACTCAAGCGCGCTTGCATCGCCGGCCTGTCCGTAGCGGCCCTCCAGTGCGTGGTATTCATCGACACCTGCAATCTTTGCAATGTGTTGTGTGGAGGCAAGTTGACTGGCCATGCCCAAGAGGCTGCCTCGCGTCTTGAGTTCACCCAACATTTTTTGAATTGCCGGGATCGCGCTGAGGATCGCAAAGTTCGCGTAGATTGCAATCTTAAATCCCATCTCACCAAGCTCGTTGGCCGGGATATCGGGCGTCTTGCCGCTGGCAGCAATGTTGGCAAAAAGTGGCATGCCCTTCAGGCCTTGCGCGACAGCGTGCATCTGCTCCAGACCCACCGGCGCGTCGACAAAGATCATGTCAGCGCCCGCCTCACGGTACTGGTGCGCACGCTCAAACACCGCTGACATGCCTTGAATTGCGAGCACATCGGTGCGGGCAATGATGACCAGGTCTGGGTCGTTGCGCGCATCACAGGCGGCCTTGATCTTGCTGATCATCTCGGATGCTGGAATCACGCGCTTGCCCGCCAGGTGGCCGCACCGCTTGGGCGCAACCTGATCCTCTAGGTGCAGCGCGGCAACGCCTGCTTTCTCATAATCACGCACGGTTCGATACACATTCATCGCATTACCGTAACCGGTGTCCGCATCAGCCACGATGCACAGTCCCGACGCGTCAGCGATGCGACTGGCGTTGTCTACCATTTCGCTGGCTGTGAGCAACCCAATGTCAGGCATGCCCAGACGACCGATGCTGGTGCCAAATCCGGTCATGTGGATCGCATCGAACCCGGCTCGGGCGATCATGCGCGCCACGAAGGCATCCGCTGCGCCAGGCGCCATCACGCAGCCGGGCTGCTTCATAAGCCGGCGCAAGCGTGTGGTGGGTCGTTCCTGCATGCTGGCGTACATCGTCTTGTCGCTACTTTGAAACGCCGGCCGCCTTCGCGGCGGACATGCCAGCGAGCTTGCCAAACACAGAGCCCGAGACCAAGCCAGTGCCCGAGCCATAGTTGAAGTAGTAAAGACCACCCAGCATCTCGCCCGCGGTATAAAGCCCGGGTATAGGCCGCATCGTCAAATCCAGCACTTGGCTGGTCGCTGGGTCAACACGCAAGCCCCCAAACGTGAAGGTGATACCGCAGGTCGTGTTGTAGGCTTCAAAGGGCGCCGTGTCATAGGACACGGCCCAATTCGACTTGGGAATGGGCAGCCCCTGGGTGCATGCGCCGTCCTTGATGGCAGGGTTGTAGGACACGCCAGACTTGACCGCCGCGTTGTATTCGCGCATGGTCTGGAGGAACTGCTCAGCGTTGACGCCTTCGAGTTGGGTGGCCAGCTCTTCAAGGGTGTTGGCCGTGACTTTGGTGGCTCGCTTATCTTGGTATTCTGATCGCATGAACTTTTTGGACTTGCCGTCAAAAATTTGCCAAGCGAACTGGCCCGGCTGATTCAAGACAGCCTCACCGTAGATGGCGTAGGTGTAGTTATAGAAGTCGGCACCTTCATCTACAAAGCGCTTGCCGTCAGCATTGACCATCACAGACAGTGGGAAGCTATGGCGGTACCAGCTGTTCATCAAATGGACGTCGCCAAACTCAGGGGCGTGACGCTCCCAAGGTGTGGTGTGCCTGCCCGACCAATTGCCGTGCGGACAGGCCCCAATGTCCAGCGCCATTTTCAGGCCTTCCCCCATGTTAAAGCGCGTGCCGCGCACCTTGGCCAACTCCCAGCCCGGACCGAGGTACTTGGTTCGCATTTCCGGGTTAGCTTCAAATCCACCGCAAGCCAGCACCACCGACTTGGCATGGAACTCCACCGGTACGCCCTTTTGCAAGGTGCGCACACCAGAAACCTTCGCGCCGTCATAGATGAGTGAAACCGCTCGTGTCTCATAGAACACTTCGATATTGGCCTTGAGTGCGGCTTGGTCAAGCACCTGCACCAACCCTTCGCCGCCGCCCGAGACGGCAACTGGATTACGGCCGAAAAAGCGTCGCCTTCCGTTGATCACCTGCGAGGTGGAACCATAAAAAGGCGTAAAGCGAACACCCTTGCTGCGCAACCAGACCATGGTTTCCAGACTTTGGCGAATCAAGATTTCAGTCAGATCTGGATCGCAGCGGTAAGCTGTCACACGGAACATGTCGTCAAAGAACTCGTCGACGGTGTTGGTGTCCCAATCGGTGTTGTTCGCCTCCTCGTCTGTGATGTCCAAGATTCGGCGCAGGTCATTGACGTCGTTGTAGGCGATACGCATCGCACCACCGGCAAAGCGACTGTTGCCGCCTGCCTCCTCCAGCGGAGCCGCTTCGAGCACAGCGACACTAGCGCCTTCATCGCAAGCTGACAAGGCTGCGCACAAAGCCGCATTGCCTTTGCCGACCACTATGACATCAAATTCCTTCATGTGAGGTAGCTCCTGGTTTTAATTCGAGGTGGCCAAGCTAAAGCGTGGTGCGTTGCTCTTCGGGCACGCCGTAGCGCTGCTCGAGTTGCTGCACCTGCGCCAGTCCGGCGATATCGGTGAACTCTTGAAAATTGGCAATATGCGGCCGCAAGTGGCCGACCGAGCCGGTGCGCGCCAATTCAGCAAAGGTGTGCTCTATGGCTGGAATCGCTGCCATCAAGCCACAATGCGGGAACAACGCCAGCTGAAATCCAAGCGGCCCGAGATGCCCCACATCGATCTGGCTGTCCACGGTCAAGCTGCAAGCCAATGGCAGCCCATCTAGGGCCTTGGCCAACGCATGTACATGTGCGTGGCTGCGAAGCGTTCCGAGGTAGATCAGGTCAGCGCCTGCGTCCCGGTACCGCGAGGCGCGACTGATGATCTCATCCAGGGAAGGTGTCTCGGACACGCCCTCAATCCCAGCGATCAGCACCCATGCCGAGTCAGCCCGCACATCACACGCCGCCTTGAGTTTGGATGCCATGTCCGCTATCGATATTGCACCTGTGTCAGTTCGATGCGTGCGCGGGTCTTGCGCGTCACGCAAAAGCACGCCTTGGGCGCCGATACGTTGGAGTTCTGTCACTGTTCGCAGAACGTTGATGGGATTGCCAAAGCCAGAACCCGCATCAACCACCGTGGCAAGACCCGCAGCCCCCACGCACCTCCCTGCATTGTCTACCAGTTCAGTGGCAGTCAGCAGGCCAGCATCAGGCATTCCAATGCGGTTCAATGTGGTCCCCATCATTCCCACAAACGCCACCTTGAATCCAGCCATGGCAACCATTTTTGCCATCAAGCCGTCAGGCGTCTCTGGCGCCACCTCGCATCGACCTTTGACCAACAGATCGCGCAGCTGATGAACCTGACGGATTTGCTGGTCGGGAATGTTGTCGATATTGTTCTGCTGCATAGAACGATTATTCTAAAGTTGGTGGATCATCCCAGCACGGCGGTCCTTTTGTCAAGGTATTTTGCCGGATATAGGTGTTTCTTATTACCCCACCATCACCCTATTGACAAAACCGCGAACGATCGGTAACACTGCGACAAGTTGACTTAACAAACTTAGCAGACTAAAGGTTCTGTCAGACAGAACATCCAGAGAAAAAAGGACCTGAGAGATGAGTGATATTCGGCCGCTTCTGATCCATGGCAAGTGGGTGAAAGACACGGCAGCAACCATCCGGTCCGTCAATCCTGCAACCGGTGCGGAAAATTACCAGGTGGCCGCTGCCAGCGCCCAGACGGTGGCCCAGGCTGTGAACTCGAGTCGCAAAGCAGCGGCCAGTTCGGGCTGGCGGCAGATGCTGCCGCACCAGCGCGGCCGCTTGATCGCGCGTCTGGCTGATGTGGTCGCTTCGCGCTGTGAGGATTTCGCCAAAGCGCAGATGCTGGAAAACGGCAAGCCGCTGTCAGAGTGCCGCGCCCAAGCCGCTGCAGCCGAGAGCATCTATCGGTATTACGCAGCCGTTTGTGAGACTGCGGGTTCTGACCTGACCCCGTCAAGGGGCAACTACCTGTCTATGACCACGTTCGAGCCCTATGGTGTGGTCGCTGCCATCACGCCGTGGAACTCGCCCTTGACCATGGAGGCACAAAAAGTGGCAGCTGCGCTTGCAGCTGGAAACGCCGTGATTCTCAAGCCGTCAGAAGTAACCCCTTCTTGCGCGCTCGAGCTGGGTCGCGCCGCTCTGGACGCGGGCCTGCCCCCAGGCATTCTGAACGTGCTTTCAGGCACGGGCATCGAAGCCGGCCAAGCCTTGGTGTGCCACCCCGATGTGCGCATGGTGTCTTTCACAGGTGGGACACACAGCGGCCGTCAAATCGCCAGACTGGCCGCTGATAAATTGATGCCAGTGGCGCTGGAGCTGGGCGGCAAATCCCCTCATATCGTGTTTGCGGATGCCGACCTAGACGCTGCAGCAGCCTCGGTTGCTGGAGGCATCTTCGAGGGCAGTGGCCAGTCCTGCGTCGCCGGATCACGGCTTTTCGTGCAACGCAAATGCTATGAAGCGGTGGTTGACAAGGTCGTCCAGCATGCCCGTCAATTGGCCTTGGGCTTGCCTGAATCATCGGCGACCCAAATGGGGCCGATGGCATCGTTTCAACACCGCGATCGGGTTGAACAGTTCGTTGCCTCTGCCCGAGCAGAGGGTGGTCAAATTCTGACTGGCGGTGGTCGACCAGACCAGGATGCGTTGCAAGCTGGCGCTTACTTTGAGGCCACTGTCATCGCAGGACTGCCCAACTCAGCCACGGTGTGCCAGCAAGAAATTTTTGGCCCCGTTTTGTGCGTGCTGCCATTCGATGACGAAGACGACCTTGTAGCGCAGGCGAACGATTCGGCTTATGGGCTGGCCGCTGGCATCTGGACCGGCAACTTTCCGCGCGCTTGGCGCGTCGCGCAACGGCTCGAAGCGGGCACCGTCTGGATCAACACCTACAAGCAACTGTCTATTGCCACGCCCTTCGGAGGCTACAAGGACAGCGGACTGGGACGCGAGAAAGGCATCTCCGGCATGCGCCTGTACCAACAGCAAAAGAGCCTGTACTGGGGTTTGTGACCCCCCTAATCAAAGGATGCAAATGACCCCAAAAACCATCGGATTTATCGGACTTGGCGTGATGGGTGAGCCCATGTGCCGCAATCTTGCGCGCAAGAGTGGTCAGCGCGTGCTCTGCTATGACTTGTCCCCAGAGCCTATGCAAAGGCTGCTCGAGCACGGGGCTCAGCCTTGCACGGACACCAGTGAACTGATGAAAACATGCGACGTTGTCATGATCTGTCTGCCATCAGGCAAGGCAGTAACGGACCTTCTGGCGCTGCTGCTGCCGCAAGTCCGTTCGGGTCAGATCTTTGTTGACCTGAGCACCTCGGGTCTCGATGTGGCGCGCAACGCTCAGGCGCAGTTAGAGCGCAAGGGTGCGCAGTTCATTGACGCACCGATCGCGCGAACCCGCGAGGCGGCTGAAAACGGCAGCTTGTCGATCATGGTTGGCGGCCATGCCGCTTGCCTCGAAGAGGTCAGGCCGCTTTTGGAATGCCTGGCAACAGATATCACGCACTGCGGCCCGATTGGCGCTGGACAGATCACCAAGATCCTGAACAACATGGTGCTCTTCCAAACAGGTCTGGCGCTATCGGAGGCATTTGCAATCGCCCAACGCTCTGGCTTTGACGCCAACATGATCTTCAACACACTCACCAAGGGATCGGGCGACAGTTTTGCGCTTCGCAACCACGGCATGAAGTCGATCTTGCCAGGCCAATTTCCAACTCGCGCATTCTCCGTCCAATACGCGCGCAAGGACCTCACCTACGCGCTGGCCATGGCTGCGCAATTGGGTATCCCTGTGCTTGGCGCTGAGGCGGTGGACGAGTCCTTTGCGTGCGCCATCGCTGAGGGTCAGGGCGACCGCTACTGGCCCGTGATCAGCCGCGTGATCGATGGCAGCGTACAAGCCCCATCAGCAGGAGCCCTGTCATGAGGCCGGTTATTGGCTCAGTCTGCGCACTTTTGCTGGCATTGGCTGCAGCCCTATTGCCCGCATCAACGCAAGCGCAAACACGCGGCTTCCCGAATAAGCCTATCAAAATCGTCGTGCCTTATGCCGCAGGGGGCCCCAGTGACGTCGTTACACGTGTTGTTGCGCAGCGCATGTCCACCTTTCTAGGTGTGCCCGTCGTGGTCGACAACAAGGCCGGCGCCAATGCACTAATAGGCATGGAGTTCGTGGCCCGCCAGCCAGGCGACGGCTATACCTTGGTCATGTTCTCCCAAGGTGGTTCGGTCCTCAATACTGCAGGGCGGGAGAAGATGCCTTATGACCTGCTCAAAGATTTTCGCGCCGTGGGCAATATGGCCGTGCTGGCGCAGGTGGCCGCAGCGAGCAACAACATTCAGGTCAAGACACTCAACGAGTTCGTCGCTTACGCCAAAGCCAATCCAGGCAAGCTCAGCTATGGCTCCTCAGGTATCGGGGGAACACCCCACCTGACAAGCGAGTGGATCAAGATCATCTCGGGCATTGAGATGACACATGTGCCCTACAAAGGGACTGGGCCGGCCACTGCGGACTTGATCGCAGGGCACATCCAACTGGTTTATACCGAGGTGCCGGTGCTCATGGAGCACATCCGAGAAGGAAAGATTCAAGCTCTGGCGATCAGCACGCGGGATCGCTCACCATTGTTTCCGAACGTTCCCACCGTCTCGGAAAGCGGCTTTCCGCAGTTGACTGGCGCCAACTGGTTCGGCTTGCAGGTGCCCTCGTCCACACCCACCTCCATCGTGAACACCTTGAACGATGCGCTGGTGAAATCACTCGAGCACCCCGAAACACGTTCGGCCTTGCTCGCTCAAGGCGCGGACCCCGACCCAGGCCCCCCTGAAAAATTTGACAAGTTTGTGCGGGACGAACTCGCCCGCTGGAGCAGTGTCATCAAGGCGACCAAGGTGCAGTTGAACTGAGGTCGTTGAAGCGGCAATTCTTCCCCACCTGCAGACTGCCTTTACGCTGGGGCAGTGGGTGCGGATAAACTCCATGTTTGCGCTAGCCGATTCGATTCAAAAAAACAAAGGGTGTTTTTGTCAAACGCATATTGGCGGCGACACAGGTTGTCAATACGATGTGCTTACCATGGAAGGGAAACACTCCCGGTGGAGTGGCCGGACTTCAAACCCGGAGTGGGTCGCTAACGATCCTGTGTGGGTTCGACTCCCACTCTCTTCCGCCAACCCTATAAACTCGCGCGCCGCAGCCCTCCTTCCACCATGTTGAATTCGAGCAGCCAAGCGTATCGGACGATCCCCGCTGTTGATGCTTTGCTCAAAGGCCCATCCTTTATGCTTTTGGCGCAAGATTTTGGTCGCCCCAAAGTCTTGGAATGCTTGCGCAAGTTGCTGGCCGAACAGCGCCACCGACTCTCGATCGATCCTGCCTGCGTGGTGCTGGATGAAGGCGCACTGGCCAGCCAGTGCCTAGAAAGGCTCAGGACAGCCGCACGGCCTTCTCTTCGACCAGTATTCAACCTGACAGGAACTGTGCTGCACACCAACCTGGGGCGGGCGCTTTACCCAGCGCAAGCCGTAGCAGCTGCGGTGCAAGCCATGACGCGACCCGTCAATCTCGAATATGACATTGATGGCGCAGGCAGAGGTGAGCGCGACAGCCATGTGGAGGCGCGATTGCTGGAATTGACTGGCGCTGAGGCGGCCGTCATCGTCAACAACAATGCAGCAGCTGTTTACCTGACGCTCAACACGGTGGCCATGGGACGCGAAGTGGTGGTCTCACGTGGCGAATTGGTAGAGATCGGCGGGGCATTCCGAGTGCCGGAGATCATGGCCAGCTCGGGCTGTGTACTGCGTGAAGTGGGTACCACTAACCGCACGCATCAGCGGGATTTTGAATCTGCCCTCTGTGAGCGCACTGCAGCCTTGATGAAAGTGCATGCCAGCAACTATGAAATTCGAGGTTTCACCGCCGAGGTCACCGCCATGGAAATGGCCCGCATCGCGCACGAACGATCGCTGCTATTCATCGAGGATCTGGGATGCGGCATGCTGTTGAACCTAGAGGACTTCGGCTTACCCCACGAACCGACGCCGCGCGAGGCGATCACCGCCGGGGCTGACCTTGTGACCTTCAGCGGCGACAAACTGCTGGGTGGGCCGCAATGCGGCATCATCGTCGGGCGCAAGGATCTGATCTTCCAAATTCGCAAGAATCCAATGAAGCGTGCCCTGCGCCTAGACAAGGTCAGACTTGCAGCTCTGGAGGCCGTGCTCATGCTTTACGACGATCCCCAGCGCTTGCCTGAGCAGCTGCCAACAATCCGACTACTCACGCGCAGCTTGCATGAAATCACGGCCCTTGCAACTGGCTTGAGTGATGCCGTGCAAAACGCTTTGGGCAGCACCGTTCGAGTCGATGTTGTCCCGTGCGACAGCCAAATCGGCAGCGGTGCATTGCCGGTGGAAATTTTGCCCAGCGCCGGTTTGCGCCTCACACCCATTGCCCCACGCGGGGGCGCAGTAGACGAACTGGCACAAGCCTTTCGCCAGCTTGCCGTGCCGGTGATTGGCCGCATTCGCGAAGGCGCCTTGTGGCTAGACATGCGCTGCCTGGAAGAAGAACACGTGTTTGAGTTCACAGCCCAACTTGCAAACTTGCGGCTCTCCAAGGGCTCGCCGTGATCGTCGCAACGGCAGGCCACATCGACCATGGCAAAACAACGCTTGTGAAGGCGCTGACCGGCGTGGACACCGACAGGCTTCCACAAGAAAAGCTGCGCGGCATCTCGATCGATCTGGGTTTTGCTTACTGGAAATCTCCTGGCGGCAAGGTGCTTGGATTTGTCGATGTACCAGGCCATGAACGTTTCGTGCGAAACATGCTCGCAGGTGTTTGCGGGATCGACTACGCCATGGTGGTGGTTGCAGCGGACGACGGCGTGATGCCGCAGACACGCGAACACCTGAACATCCTTAACTTGTTAGGCGTCCAGCAAGGCATCGCGGTGATTACAAAAGCGGACCGCGTCGACAGCGCGCGGCTAGAGACCGCCGCCCATCAAACGCGTGAGTTGCTGGCGGGAACTTCCCTCCAATACGCCAAGTTGATGGAGGTATCGGCGCTGACAGGACAAGGCATGGTGCAATTGCGCCAAACGCTGGCTGATGCCGCCTCTGGTTTCAAACGGGATACTTCCGTCGGGCGGCGTTTTCGCTATGCGGTCGATCGAGTTTTCACGGTCCCGGGTAGCGGCACCGTGGTCACAGGCACGGTGTTTGATGGCGCCGTGCATACAGGGGATCGACTGGTCCTGTCCCCCAGTGGCCGAGAAGTTCGCGTGCGCGGAATTCAAAAAGACGGACAAAAAGCCGAACAAGCCCTCAGAGGCGAGCGCTGCGCGCTCAATCTCGCTGGCGTTGCAGTCTCGCAGGTACAACGTGGCGACTGGGTTCTTCACGCCCAATTGCATGCGCCCTCCACGAAACTGGATGTGGAACTGCAAGTGCTCGCTGGCGAGTTGCATGCGCTTTGCCACAGAACGCCTGTGCATCTTCACCTGGGCACGCGTGATGTGACGGCCCGCGTTTATTTCAGCCGCGGCGAATCCGTCGAACCCGGCGGGCACTCATTTGCTCGCCTTGTTGTTGACCAACCCATTGCAGCAGCACACGGCGATCGCTTCATACTGCGTGACCAGTCGGCCCAGCGTACCATCGGAGGTGGCCGGGTGCTGCAGGCCAGTGCAACGCAGCGCCGCTTGCCCCTTGAATTGAGAGCGCGCTACTTGCAGGCGCTGGCCTTGCCTTCGCAGACTGACGCATTGCAGGCTTTGGTAGCTTGCACGCCGGCAGGTGTGAACGCGACGGACTTCGCGCGCAATTTCAACCTCGATCCTGACAACTTTGCACGGGTATTGCAGCAAAGCGAGATGGCATGCGTTGGCTCCGGTGATCAAGCCTTGGTGCTCCCGCTGGCTGCAGCCATGGTCAAGCAGTCGCCCAAACCACAAGAAGCGCTACCTGAAAATCCAGAACACCGGAGGTTGTGGCAATTGGCCGATCCAGTGCTAAGGCGTGCCGGCCTGGCAGGGTTGACAGTTGCGCAACTTGCACAGGCGCTGTGCGCCAAAGAGCTCGTGTTGCTCGATATGCTGCATCGCCAGGCCAAGGCTGGCCTGGCAGTGCGCGTGAGTCCGGATCGGTTCTACCTGAGCCCCACGTTCGATGAGTTCATTCGGCTCGCGCGCGATACGGCAACTGCCGCAACAGACGGCAGATTCACTGCTGGAAAATTTCGCGACGCCGCAGGAGTCGGTCGCTCCCTTGCTATCCAGGTGCTCGAAGCCCTTGACCGCATCGGCCTGACCCAGCGCGTTGCCGACGTGCGTGTGCTGCGCGCACGTCCACCTGTTGCTTGAACTGTACTAGGAGAAACATCATCATGAGTGAAACCACATCGCATGACGTCATCGTGATTGGCGCAGGCGCGGCCGGCCTGACCGCAGCGCACCAGGCCCTGCAAGCCGGCTTGAGCACGGCCTGGCTGGAAGCTCAAATGTTTGGAGGGCTTGTGCTCAATGTGAACGAGTTGGACGGAAGCATACAAGGCAGTGGCGCCGAGCTCTCGAGCAACTGGATGGCACAAGTATTTGATCTGGGAGGCGAAAATCTGGAGGCTGTGGCCTGCGGCATCGAGCGCAATGGCGATGCGCTTGTCGTGATCAGTGATATCGGACAACATCGCGCACGCGCCGTCATAGTAGCCTCGGGCGCATCTTTAAAGAAACTGGATATCCCAGGAGAAGAGGCCTTGCAATACAAGGGCGTCTCGCATTGCGCTGACTGCGATGGGCCCATGTTTCAAGATCAAGATGTCGTAGTGATAGGCGGTGGTGACTCGGCGCTACAGTCTGCCATGGTGTTGTCTAAATTCTGCAGCAAGGTCCACCTGGTTCACAGGGGTGAATCCTTTCGGGCGCAAAAGCAATGGCAAGACGCTGTCCACGCAGCGCACAACATTCAGATCCATTGGAACAGTCAAGCCAGTGAAGTGATCGGCACCGAGGGTGTCCAAGGCGTGCGAGTCAATGGCGAAGTGATCCCGTGCAGCGGATTCTTTGCCTTTGTCGGTCTTGAGCCAACCAGCGATTTTCTGCCAGCTGCTATCGCTCGCGATGAGCGCGGGGCTGTTGTTGTTTCAAACACACTGGAGACTGACATGCCAGGCGTGTTTGCCGCCGGCTGCGTGCGCAGTGACTGCGGCGGAAGGCTCGAAGACGCTGTGGCTGACGGGCAAGCAGCGGCGCGCTCCGTTGTGTTGAAATTAGGCGGCGTGCTTGCATCCAACTAAAGAGAAAAAAATGTCATCCACAATTAAAGTTCACCTCCCTCATCCCTCTACTCCTATGCGTTACAAATTATTCCTCACCGTGGTCACGCTCGCCGGGCTCTGGCTTGCCAGCCCTGCCATTGCGCAGCTCTCCCAAAGCCGCCCTGTTGTACTCGTGTCACCTTTCCCAGCCGGCAGCGGCAGCGACTTGGTCGCACGCGCCGTCTCGCCCGGGCTTGCGCAAGCCTTAGGTCAGCCCGTCGTGGTTGAAAACAAGCCAGGTGCGGGCGGTGCGATCGGCGCACAGTTCGTTGCCAGAGCCAAACCCGATGGACACACTTTGTTTCTTGCAAGCCTGAGCTTCTCAGTGTTGCCCAGCTTGATGGAGTTAGGGTTCGATCCTGTCAAGGATTTCGAGGCCGTTACGCTGCTAGGTTTACAAGGCATGGCGTTCGTTGTCTCGACAAGCCTGCCTGTCAATTCAATGGCTGACCTGGTGGCCTTAGCAAAGGCCAGCCCGGGCAAACTGAACTATGCATCGGCAGGAAATGGGAGCATCGGTCATCTTGCAGGTGAGTTGCTTAAAAATGAGCGCTCGCTCGACATTGTGCACGTGCCTTTCAAGGGTACGCCGGAGGCTTTGACAGCCATCATGATGGGCGAAGTCCAAATGGGATTGATCACGATACCGGCTGTGGAGCCGCAAATCAAAGCAGGCAAGGTCAAAGTGCTTGGGGTTACCGGAAGCAAGCGATTCACAGGTCTGCCGGATGTACCGACCATGGCCGAAGCTGGCTTTCCAAGCGTCGGCGACTCTGTCTGGTACGCAGTACTGGTCCCGGCGGGCACACCCAAAGAGGTCGTCGCTCAGCTCAACACCGCGTTTGGTCAAGCACTGACCAAACCTGCAACCATCGAGCGGCTA
>Ga0114977_10000473_pt1 | contig 26933 bp, 24 predicted proteins | sample S_130805_MF_Meta_FD_87026 | JGI IMG/M metagenome (GOLD analysis project Ga0114977, IMG submission 87026) | Freshwater microbial communities from Lake Simoncouche, Canada to study carbon cycling - S_130805_MF_MetaG | ecosystem: Environmental > Aquatic > Freshwater > Lake | place: Lake...
GCACCGAGCTGACAATCAGCCAAGGTAAAGTCGTACGAGAAATCAAAGCCGGAGAGAAACGCTGCGAATGGATCCGTATCTACAATTTCGAAGGTGAGCTCTTCTTCGGAAGCGCTCCTGAATTCGAACGCTTGCTCGATTCCATCGAACTCGATGCTCAACCACCTCTACGCGTCGTTATTTTGCGACTTAAACGTGCAAGAAACCCCGACTCGGTCTGCATGATGGTTCTCGATACCTTTTCTCAAAACATGCTCAAGAAGGGGGTGACAGTCATCCTCAGCGGTGTTGATGCGGAGATGCTCGCCGTCTTAAGCAATGTTGGACTCGTAAGCCACATCGGTCGAGAAAATATCTTCCTCGAGCAATCCGAAATATGGGGAAGCACCAGCCAAGCGCTGCAAAGAGCTTATACGATCTTCGGAACCGAGCGATGCTCGCACTGCATGCAGTTCCACAGTCAGTCCCCAGGTTCGGCAAACAGTTAATGGGGCTTCGCCAAAAAGTTTAGCCGGCATCGAATTAGCCAGCATCGAACCTGTGCACAGAGCCCGCTTCCCCGCGATGGGGTGTTGCTAAGCGTCAGATTCCCGACGCCGCATCGTCAAGTGCTTACGCCAATGCACATTGTCCAGGTTAGGATGATCGGTACGCAAATGCACTCCCCGAGACTCTTGCCTGGAGAGAGCAGCGTGAGTCATCATCAAACTGACCGTGAGCAAGTTCTGTAGTTCCCAAGCCTCTACGTCACGAAGCGAGTGAGACAGGACATAACTCGAATAGCGATGGATGTCCTGAAGTGCCTCATCGAGTCGTTCTTGGCGACGCTGCACCCCTACCGAACGCCACATCACGGCTCGCAAGGAGTTGCGGATATCTGATACGTCGAACCAAGCCGGTACGCCATCGCGTGGCTTGTTCTCGACTGGCAAGACACGCAAGTCACTCTCGGGGTCCTGCTTGGCTGCTTTCGAAGCGTTTCTGCCAGCGATCGCGCCATAAACCAAGCCTTCCAAGAGGCTGTTGGAGGCTAAGCGATTCGCACCATGAAGTCCACTGCTGGTCACCTCACCAGCCCCCCAAAGTCCCGGCAAACTTGTTCTCGCTTGCTCGTCGACACTCGCCCCCCCAATCATGTAATGGGCCCCTGGTCGGACTGGAATGGCGTCCTTGGCAATGTCCAACCCAAATCCCTCGCAAACCTTCGCAATCCCCGGAAACCTGCGGCGAACATGATCTGCATCCAAGTGCGCCAAGGTCAAGTAAACGGAAGGCGACTGCGTTTTCTCCATCTGACTGACTATCGACTTGCTGACCACATCTCGCGGAGCAAGCTCTAAGCGACTGTCGTAGTCTTTCATAAACCGATACCCGTTAGCATCGACCAGATATGCTCCCTCGCCTCGGATCGCTTCGGTGATCAACGTTCGGGACGAACCTGCGATATACAGAACAGTCGGATGGAATTGCATAAACTCCATATCCCTCATCTGTGCGCCGGCGCGAAAAGCAATCGCATGACCATCCCCCGTGGCAACCTTGGGATTCGTCGACTCGCGAAACACCTGGCCACATCCACCCGCACACAAAATAGTCTGCTTGGCCCAAATGATCACTGGCGCCCCCTGCTTGATCGATACCACTGCCCCGCGACAACGCCCTTCAAAGGTGATCAAGTCGATCGTATAAGCTTCCTCGCAAACCTCGATATTGGGTTTCGCTCGCGTATGCTCAATCATGGCTCGCATGATCTCTTTGCCTGTCGCATCACCAAGGGCGTGAATGATCCGCTGATGGGAGTGACCTCCTTCACGACCCAATATCAATTGCCCATCCAAACGATCAAACTCCGTCCCCCAGTCAATCAATTCCGCAACTCTTAAAGGGGCTTCCCGTACCACCATCTCTACCGTCGGAACATCGCACAAGTCGCACCCGGCGACGAGCGTGTCTTGGATGTGATTGTCAAACCGATCCTCAGGATCCCACACGCTCGCTATCCCACCCTGGGCATAGGCACTGTTGGACTCCTGCACTTTGTCCTTCGTCAAAATCATCGTGCGCAATGAAGGATCAATCTCGTGGGCCGCTCGCAACCCTGCCAGCCCACCTCCGATGATCAGAACATCGGTGAAGTAATGCCCCATGCGTTTCGGATCAATCGGTACTAAATACCTCGGTACCCACTGCTCCCAAGCATGTTCGATCGATTGGTTTGTTATGTCCACTATCCGGCCTTTCGCTCCGACATGCCCTGCACTCATTGCTACCAGCCATCTACTTGAAGGAAATCAACTTTAAAGCAAAACATCTCACCCCCGGTTCCTAACCGCACTTGATCGAAATGTTTCAACAGTATTCCAATTCCGACCCTACTTGTCTTCGTCTTCGTCTTCGGGGCGTAGCGGATCGTCGGGGTCGAAAAAGAAATCTTCAAGCCCCATTGGCAATACATCTCCACCCAATGCTTGTCTGCGACGCTCCGCCAAGGCGGCCAAGTCCAAGGCTTCATCACCTAAACAAGCGATGATCGCATCTCGCCAAGCCTTATCCTTTGACAAAGGATGCTTCGAATCTGCGGCGGCTAATCGCTTGATGGCATACCGCAAAACATTGATCCCATCTCGCGCAGAGAAATCTAGTTTCAATGCGTGCGCTTGCTGCAAGAAATCAACGGTCAGTCCCAACACGTCTGCCTCGGCGAATGGCAAATGGTATTGCAAGATCGCTAACTCATCCTTGCGACTGGGGAACCCCACCTGCAACGTCGGCTGCAAACGGCTCAAAATGTAATCGGGGATCTCATAAGTTGAGTCGTCTTGATTCATCGTGACTGCCGCTCGGAAATCCTCGTGCGCAGGGATCGATATTCCCGCGACAATCGATTCGACGTAACGGCGTTGGTCGAACAAAGGTGCTAACGAAGCCCAGGATTTTTCATTCATCCGGTTCCCTTCGTCCAGCACACACACTCCCCCTTTGATCATCGCTGTGACCAAAGCTGATGCGTGATATGAAATCTTTCCATTGCTCGCCAAAACAGGTGTGACCAACAAGTCTTCCGGACGCGTGTCGGCGGTACATTGGAAGATGTAGAGACTTTGCCCCCGCGCGCTGGCGGCAGCCATCGCTAGCGCCGTCTTGCCCACCCCAGGTACCCCGACGAGCCTAGGAGTTAGAGGCAAGTCCCCTGGGGCGACGCTCAGCCAACAAGCTGCTAGCTGGCGAAGTGATTCTTCTTGGCCAATCCACCGCGTTGCGGTCGAAACCGGATTGGCCAAAGTCAAATTAACGCCGTCAATCGATACTGTTTGGCTCATATAAACATCTGCAATTGACGGAATTTGCTCGCACAAGCAAACAAGCAGGAAGTTGCAAGTTTGCTCGGGTCGGACGAATTAAACCCGTCGGCTCTTGCGAAAGATACGACGGGAGAAATCGATTTACTGACCTTGTCCACGCGAAAATCCTGGCTTACCGTCGAAGTTGAACAAGCCTTCATACTTGACGAACTCAACCCCAGCCTTGTTCAGTCGCTCAAGCAACGAGACGATCACCGCGTTGGTGGTCGATTGCCCGGATCCTTCAGGCAAGGCAAAGCGACAACGGCTGATGTCTACGGTGAATGTTTCTGCCATTCCGCCCGGCCAAACTTTCATACCGCGATTGGAGATCATCTCAAGCACTAAGCCGTCGGCGGCTAGCGGTTGCAGCTTTGCGGCCAAGCTTTCTGTGGAATCGGTCCAAGCGACGAAGACGTCTGCGCCGACCAGTTCTCGTTTTTCATTCGAGCGGACATAGGGTGGTCGATCGGTCAGAGGCCGCTTCGGTGCACGACTGTAATCGACACACTTCAGCACTTCAGGCTTCTTACCCAACCGAGCGACGACAGCCTTGGCGAATTCCTTCGTGCCTACCTTTTCCTTCGATACCCCATCCTTGAAAATGTCATAGGTATGAACACCTTCTTCAATGGTCTTCAACCAAGCATTGTGAGCTCGCTCGGCTACATCTGCTTGTCCGATGTGAACCAGCATCTGGATGGCGCCCAAGAACAGACCAGATGGGTTTGCAAGGTTTTGCCCAGCTCGTCGCGGTGCAGATCCGTGAATGGCTTCAAACATCGCACAGCCATCTCCGATGTTGGCGCTACCGGCCAATCCGACAGAGCCCGCAATCTGAGCAGCAACGTCAGAGAGGATGTCACCATAAAGGTTTGGCATAACGATCACATCGAAAGCTTCCGGTGTATCAGCGAGCTTCGCTGCACCGATGTCGACGATCCAATGCTCATTTTCAATGTCTGGATACTGAGCAGCGATCTCGTCGAAAATCTTATGAAACAAACCATCGGTCAGCTTCATGATGTTGTCTTTGGTAAAGCAAGTTACCTTCTTGCGTCCATATGCCCGCGCATACTCAAACGCATAGCGACAAATCTTTTCTGTACCAGGTCGCGAAATCAGCTTCAAGCACTGCATCACATCCAGCGTGTGACGGTGCTCAATCCCAGCATACAAGTCTTCTTCGTTCTCGCGCACAATCACCACATCCATCTTCGGATGCTTCGTGCGAATGAATGGATCATAGCTCAAGCAAGGTCGAATGTTCGCGTACAATCCAAACGCCTTACGGGTTGTGACGTTCAATGATTTGAAACCGCCACCTTGTGGAGTCGTGATCGGTGCTTTCAAGAAGACCCGTGTCGCTCGCAAACTATCGAATGCGCCAGGCTCAATACCGGCCAAATTACCCCTTAGATACTGCTTCTCGCCGATCTCGATGACGTGTTTCTCAAGCCTAGCCCCGGCTTCCTCGATGATGTGCAAGGTCGCTTCCATGATCTCGGGGCCGATACCATCGCCGTATGCGACTGTGATTGGGGTGGGTGATGACATAGTTCGAATGGGGGTAAAATCCTGAAAAATGTGGAGAGACGAATTAGAAAATGTATTCACCAAGCCCATTGTTTACAACGGCTAATGCTCTTTCTGACCGATTTCCTCTCCCAGGATTCCCGTGTGCATCGCTCTGCTTTGATCTACAATCTCCCTTACAATCAGTACGATCCGACAACTCGGCATAAATGCACGCTTACCCCTAAGCCCTTCCCCTCCCACTCTTTCAATCCTTAGGATCCCTCCAATGTCCCTATCCAAACCAAGTTTTCTTACCTCCGGCCTCCGAGTCTTGCTCGTCTCCCTAACTCTGGCTTTTTCGTCTCTAGGGGGTATTTCGGCTGTCGGCCAAGACCGAGACTTCCAGCCTTCGATGTTTCAAAAGAGCAACTTGGTCGCTTGGTGCATCGTTCCCTTTGACTCCAAAAAACGCTCCCCGGAAGAACGAGCCGAAATGCTCGATCAACTCGGCATCAAAAAACTCGCCTACGATTACCGCGCTGAACATGTTGCAACCTTCGAAGACGAAATCGTCACGATGAAAAAACATGGGATCGAAATGACTGCCTGGTGGTTCCCTACCGTTCTAAACGACGAAGCAAAACTGATTTTGAGCCTGATCAAAAAACATCAAATTCATCCGCAGCTTTGGGTCACAGGTGGCGGCGATCCGAACATGAACGAAGAGCAAACCAAGGCGTTTATTCAGTCCGAAGTAAATCGCATCCGCGAAATCGCTCAAGCTGCCGACCAAGCCGGTTGCAAAGTCGCCCTCTACAACCACGGCGGTTGGTATGGCGAGCCTGAAAACCAAATTCGTTTGCTCAAAGCGATCGACATGCCAAACGTCGGCATCGTTTACAACCTTCACCACGCTCACCACCAAGTCGACCGACTCAAGGAGATCCTTCCGAAACTCCTGCCTTACCTGCTAGCGATCAACCTCAACGGTACGCTCGACGACGGTGAACGACTCGGTAAGAAAATTTTGCCCATCGGCCAAGGCAATCGCGACCAAGAAATCCTTGAGTGCATCGGTAAGTCTGGTTTCACAGGCCCAGTTGGAATCCTTAACCATACCGATCTCGATGCAGCCGTACGCCTTCGCGAGAACTTGGATGGCCTGGAAAAAATCACCTCGCAATTCGCGACCTCACCGAAATAACGCAAGGAAAATAGACGTTGTTTAACTCCGATCTACTACTGATGGGAAACTACCGATGAACCCTCGTTCCCGAAGTGATCTCGTAGGAGTTAAAGGTAGAATCCAATCCTCCCTAAACGATTGGAGAATCGCTTCTGCAACGATCGGCGAATCCTGGAAAGATGCAACCGCCGAGAAATTCATGAACGAACATTTCTCGGATGTGGAAACCGCCATGCAACGCATCTTGCTCCGCCTACAAGAAGCCTCGGACCTAGTTCGCAGCTTCGAAAAACGCGTATCCGACGAACTCTAATTCGAACCCCGTAAATCCAATAATCACGATCTGAGCCAACCTATGTCTTTACCCCGCTCGGTTCTTCGCGGCATCCATTTTCTAATCCGTCCCGCATGTTGGTTCCTTGCCTACTGCAGCTTGCTCTGTTGCAATCCGGCAATTCAAACCGTGCAGGCCCAACAACAAGCTGAATCAGCTCAACAACAAATCGGACCAGCTCAACAACCAGCCGGGCAACCAGTGAAAGCTCTGCGGATCGCAACCTTCAACTCCGCGATGAACCGCAAAAAAGCCGGGGAACTCGCAGAAGATCTTGCTCAAGGTGACTCGCAAGCAAAGAAAATCGCGGAGATCATCGCTAAGGTTTCGCCCGATATCCTGCTGCTCAATGAAATCGACTACGACCAAGACACCGCGAAACGATTCCTTGACCAATACCTCAACGCACCCTCTGATTCTCAAGCAGCCAACACCTCTGCTAATCAGCCACCCTGGAGGTATTTCTACGCAGGCCCTGTGAATACCGGTGTCGACTCGCAACTCGATCTCGACGCCAACGGCAAGCTCCACGAACCAAACGACGCATGGGGATTCGGCACCTTCCCCGGACAATATGCAATGGCGGTCTTCAGTCGTTACCCAATCGACTCTTCTGCCATCCGCACATTCCAACTCTTCCGTTGGAGTGATATGCCCAACGCACTAATTCCAAATGTCGAAGGGAAACCATACTACCCCGAAGCGATATGGAAGGAACTTCGTTTGAGCTCGAAGTCCCATTGGGACATCCCTATCGAAGTCGATGGCCGCACGGTTCATATCCTCGCCTCACACCCAACTCCCCCGGTCTTCGATGGCCCCGAGGATAGAAATGGTTGCCGTAATCACGACGAAATACGGCTGTTTCTCGACTATGTCTCTGGCAGCCCTGCCGCCGATTATCTAATCGACGATCAACTACGCCGAGGCGGACTCAAAGAGGATTCCTATTTTGCAATCCTCGGCGACCTTAATGCAGACCCCATCGACGGCGATGGGAAACCAGATGCCATCCGAAAACTCATCGCTCATCCCCGCATCGCTAAATACCCGGTCCCAGAGAGTACCGGTGCTGCCGAAGCCTCCAGCTTGTCTCGCGGTGCAAACCTCCAGCACAAAGGGAACCCCGCCCACGATACAGGTGACTTCAATGATAAGAATCCCGGAAACTTACGAATCGACTTCGTTCTCCCCTCAGCAAACTTCAAAGTCCTCGCCCAAGGTGTCTTCTGGCCTTCTTCGACCGAATCCAAAGAAGATCATGAATTGGTAAAAGCCTCTGACCACCGATTAGTTTGGGTGGATGTATCTTGGTAGCTATGCATTGAAGCATGCCCGTTTAGCATGCCGCTGATACAGGCCCGTGATACGCATGAATCGCAAACACCCCTATCATCCCACTCGATAGCTTTAACTGCATCTTTAACTGTTGGCAAGAACTCACATGACTCACGTATCGCGACTCCAGACCGTTTTGCTCTCCAGTTTCTTTCACATCGTCACCATTGCGGCGGTAACAAGCGTTACTGAATTCTCCGATCGTCCCGTTCTCGCCGATGATTGGCTTGTCAGTCGAGGTGATGCTGCGTCTACCGGTATTGCGAATGGTTCGCTTCCGAAAGCCCCCAAGCTCCTGTGGGAGAAAAGCTGGGAAAAGTCCGGGTTCGAAGGCACACCAGTTCTGGCCGACGGAAAATGTTTCGCGGCGGACGTCGAAGGTCACGTCTATGCCCTTGACATAGCAAGTGGCAATGAGCTGTGGAAACTCGATCTTAAAAATGGATTCGTCGCTTCGCTCGCCTCACGCAACGGAAAAATTGTCCTCGGCGATTACGACGGTAACGTCTACTGCTTGAACGCCTCCGACGGAAAAATTCTCTGGCAAACGGAAATTGGACAAGCCATGGCTGGCGGTGCGAACTTCACAGATAACCTCGTCTTGATCAGTAGCGAAGGTGGCCAACTCTTCGCATTCAATCTCGATGATGGCACGAAAGCTTGGGAGTACGAAACCGGAGACCAGCTCCGTTCTGCTCCAACCATTTGGAACGGCTACGCACTCCTCGGAGGTTGCGACGGTCGCTTGCATAAAATCAATTTGCAAAAAGGAACTTCAGACTCCGAAGGACTTCCACTGGAGGGACCAAGCGGATCTACCCCAGCATTGCTTGATGATCTTGCCATTATCCCAACTCAATCGGGAACCGTTCTCGCATACGATATGAAATCAAGTGAGAAGCGATGGACTTTCATCGATGCCGAACGCGCTCAAGAAGTTCGCTCTAGCCCCGCAATCGCCAAGCCTTCTACGAATCAGCCGAAATCACTTGCGGTGATCACCACCCGCAATCGACGTGTGCTCGGACTCGATACCAACGACGGGAAAATGGTTTGGGAAGCGGTCGTACGCAAGCGATGCGATGCATCCCCGGTCGTCTGCGATGGTCGAGCGTGGGTCGGCGGACTCGATGGTATCCTCTACGCCTTCGACCTGAAAGATGGTCAGAACGTTTGGAACTATCAACTCTCCGGACAACTCATCGCTTCGCCCGCAATCGCAAACGGGAAGATCATTGTGGCCACCGACAAAGGTACCATCGCTTGCTTCGGCGAATAGTCTCGATCTTAATGAGGCCGTGATACGCCGTATTTGTAAGACCAATAATTTGCGATCGCCTTTGCTCCCGATACGAAACTCTTTCCTCCCACCTGGCCTGTCATATAGGCCAATGCGTCCATTGCAGGAGGTTGATCAAGAATCAAAACCGGGCAGCCTTGATGCTGCTCACCAAGCAACGAAACAATCTCTTTGCGTGGCCGAGCAAAATCGACATAACGAATATCAAGGTGATGTCGTAATTTGGGGAAGTAGCTCAATACTCCCGTAATCTGAGCGCAGTCTGGACAGAAATAAGGTGCCCCTGCCCCGTCGACAAAGTCCTCTTTCAACAGAAACAATAAATCACGTCCCATCTGACCTTCTCCTTGCCGGTCGGCTAGTAAGCCAACCGACCTGCTAGTTAATAAATTAGTTTTCTGTGAATCACGCTTGAATCCGCTTCGCTGTGGTAGGAAACCCTCCCGCTCTGAGATTATACTCGATGTAAACCGATCCTCGGCAATAGCACCATCGCCCTAAGCAAAAAACGAAGCTGATCGACTTCCCCGCCTTCCAAACAGCTTACCTACCAGGTCATCTACTGCGGCCTGTCCTGCAAGTATGTTCGAATTTCTACAAGCTTGCCTGCGTTCACTGCGAGATTTTTCCGCTCGATTGCTTCGGCAATTCGCGGAACCATTTCACCTTATTACCGATCTGCAGAATTCGGATTCTGTCGATGAGCTCGGTGATCCAGTTCGCCCAACGTGGCAGCGAATCTTGCTCGCTCCATGGGCTGCGATAGTGTCTCTCTTCGAGACTCTCGGTCTCTTTGTTCAGCAAAGTACTCCTTCCGAAACACTTAAAACGCGAAGGAGATTCTTGCGATTCGGAGTTCCTTCGGCCCTCTTTGCCGCCGCTGTTCTCTTGGCCGTATTCATTCATACGCTCACAGAGAATTCAGTCCACGACCGTTACCTCAAACGACTCGATTCGAATTCGAATCCCGTTGACCCTGACACCATTCGCCGAGTCTCGAATCGGTTGCTTGCTCCACAGCATCCATTTGCTCCAGCCGATCGATTCGATTTCGCTCAGCGTTTGTCCTTGATAGGGGATTCCAATCGAGCTGAGGCAATTATCGAATATCTGGCCCCAAGCGACTCGAAGGGTTATGCAAACGCACACCGAGCCCTCGCGCTCAATTTAGCTCCCAACCTGAAAACGGCCCCTGTCTCCGAGCAATCCCTTCAGAAACTGCAATGGCACTTGCAACATTCAAGCGAACTGAAAGATCCCGTCCTTCTCGAACTACGAACTGACTACTTTCTTGCTGTCGGCCAAATTGATCGGGCGATCGCTTCCCTTTCGCAGCTCGCGGAAGTTCAACCCGATCGTTGGTTCCCTCTCGCTGAATTACTCCTTGCTAGAGGTGATCAAATCGCTGCTCGCTCGGCGCTATCTAGAGCTGCTCAAATCTATTCTCAACGCATGTCTGAAAATCCACAAAGCATCGATGATCGGCTCCGGACTGCCACTGCGATGGCGCGACTCGGAGAACTCGATCCGGCGATCGAAATTCTCAACGCAGGTTGGCGGTTCGAACAAGATCCCGCAATCAGCAACGCCTTGAGTGAATTGTTTCTATTGAAGTTTCAAAAGGCTCGTTTCGCGAATGGTGCCCCTGAGACCCTTTGGCAATCCTTACAGCTAAGTCGTAAGTGGAACCCCTCGAACAAAAATGTGTATGAAGCGATCGTAATCCTCCATTCCGATCCAGGTTCGACGAACATTCGTTCCGACATCAGGAAGCAAATCGAACAATGGATCTCGGAGAATCCTCATGCCGCCGAGCCGTTGTTCGCATTGTCGAATCTCGACGCGCAAGAAGGCAAAATCGATCAAGCCATCGCTTCGCTTGAGAAAGTCCTGTCGTTCGATCCGAACTCCCCACCCGCCTTGAACAACCTCGCTTGGCTCATCGCTTCGAATGCACCCCAGCAGGCTACTGGTGATAATCCCGCAGATATTCGCACCAATTCGCTCCGATTGGAAAGACTGACTTTGGCTGAGAAATACGCCCGAGCCGCTCTCGAAGCCTCGCCAAACTCAAGCTCCTTTCGGGACACCCTCGGGACAATCCTCTTGAGGCAATCTCGTAGTACCGAAGCACTTGCCGAATTCGAAGTCTCGCTTCGAACCTCGAAAACCCCCATTCAAACACTGGAGACCATTTCAAAAGTCTATCGAGATATGGGCGAGCAAGCCTTGGCTGTCGAATACCAACAACGAGCCGACCAACTGAAAAACAATGCTTCTAAGAAGCCTTAGTCTTGGGGGCCTTCGTCTCGGAACCCGTCTCCGACGCAACACCCTTTGACGCCACGCCCTGTGACGCAATACCCTGTTCTGGCACGTTCGGTGCCGCAACAGCCTGTGCAGCAGTAAAGAACTTCTCTAGCTCACTGTCTCGGACATGGACCCATCTAACCGAACGCCAAAAAGCTCGATGCGTTCCCGATTCGGTCGCTTCTCCACGCCGCACCCGCTGCGTCTCGATTTCTAACGTGGATATCAAGTCCTGAGGCATCTTGCGCGTGCTGACCACAAGCAACTGGTCGATTTCGCGAACTTCACGTTCAAGCAACCGAAGTGTCTCAACGAGCTTGGTTACATCCTGAGGCCCAGTCCCTTTGAGTCCCCCCGCTGTCGCCAATCGCTCCTGCAGAAAATAAGCCTGGGACTTCGATGCAACGCGACAAGCGATTGTTGGATTCGCATCGCAGATCGCTACGGTCACCGACCCTATGTTGCTTGCGGTAATGTGATGAACCATGGTCGCTACAAATTCAACCGCTTTGTCTTCAATGTCTTGATACTTTTCCTCGGGAACACTTGAGTCGAGTGTCAGTTCGATGAGATCGAGCAAAATAACAAGCTCTCGATTATCCGGTTGCTGAAATTGCTTGACCACCAATTCATCGCGCCGCGCGGAACTTCGCCAATGGATCCACCTTCGGCTATCCCCTGACCTGTAAGCTCGCAATCCAAAAAAATCCCCTTCGTCCGAGAGCGAACGAGTCTGCCGTTGCCTTGAACTCACCTGCCGCTTGAGGAATAGATCCTTCCAAGCCGGAGTCAGTTTTCCAATCGCCGGTTGAACGATCAAAGTGTTTGACTCTTTTTGCTGAAGAATCCCCCGCATTAATCCGAGCGGAAACCTTGTTGTGATTTCGATTCCCAGCCATTGATAACGCCCTCGCCGCTGCGCCGTGCACTGGTAACTTCCAGAACGCGAAGCGTTCGGCGGTACCGATGAATACAACAACTGAATCGTTTGAGATGCTGTATGAATCGTCGCATGCAACGGTGAATACACCATTCGGTCTTGTACGAGTACAAGCCAAGCTCCGAGCCAGCTTTTGCGGTTTCGAAGCGTCAGTTCGATCTCGAATGGTCGACGAGCTTGGATCGCTCGAGGCAACCGCCGCTCCACTTCCAAGTGCAACAGCGACCTTGAACAGATTCGCCAATGAATGAACAACATCCCGATGAGCGTTCCGGCAAGGATCACGAGCAGGTTCGCACTTCGTAAAGCGGCTCCCAACAAAATGAAGCCGATCATGAACCAGAATTGCCAGCCCGCCCGAGTTAGTCTTGTGCGAACAGGGTTCGTCGCTGTGCGGAACCCTTGATAGGAACGACGAATCCTACGCCAAAGAGCTCGCAGGCTCTCATACGGCTTCCAGATCGGCTCACCCGTTGATTTCATAGGAAACAACCCGCCGACTTAAAGATGCAATTAAACAGGAACCGCGACCGATTCCAAACAACGCTTGATCATCGATTCGACAATGTTTCGCTCCGAGCCTGCCGCAAACCCGCGAGGCATCACCCGGTGCGATAAGACACCCACCGCTAAACTCTTGATGTCATCAGGTATGACGTAGTCGCGACCCGCAAGCAACGCTTGAGCTTGCGCCGCCCGATACAATGCCAAAGCTCCACGCGTACTGACACCAACTTGCAACTCATTGCTATTGCGAGTTCGATCGACGATGTCTTGCAAGTAGTCCACCAAAGCGTCATCGAAACGAATGTCGCGGACTGCCAGTTGCCATTGCTTGATCTCCGACAAGCTTACCACCGAAGGGAGGCCATCGACTGGTTCCCCCGACCTGTGTGAACGCAACACGTTTCGCTCTGCATCCCGAGCCGGATACCCTAAATCGATCCGCATCAAGAAACGATCGAGTTGGCTCTCTGGCAGCACATATGTGCCTTCGAACTCAAAGGGGTTTTGCGTCGCGATCACCATAAATGGATCGGGCATTGGATAGGTAGTCCCGTCGATACTCGCTTGCCTCTCGCTCATCGCTTCAAGCAACGCGGACTGCGTTCTGGGAGGGGCGCGGTTGATCTCGTCTCCTAGGACGATGTTTGCAAAAATCGGTCCCGGAGAAAATTTAAAGTCCCCGTTGTGATAGATGCTGCTGCCGACGATGTCGCTGGGTAATAAGTCGGGTGTGAACTGCACCCGTGTGAACTTTCCTTCGATACTCTTGGCCAACGCTTTTGCGACCAATGTCTTTCCAACGCCAGGGACATCTTCTAAGAGTAAATGCTCCCCAGCCAGCAAAGCGATTAGCGTCTTGCGAATCACTTCCTGCTTGCCCAATACGACCGACTCCATGTTGCGTTCAAGCCGCTGCAGACCCGTATGTATCGTTGAAGTCATAGAAGTTTCTGTTCCAAGTCACTGACCTGAAAAAACATTGATTCGATTATCAAACTACGCTGTTACTAAACTTTGTTGTTACCGAGTCGTGCTGTTACCAAACAACTAAGTGAGGCTGCAAAACAAAACCGGTCTTCTGCTGAATCGATTTTTGAGCACGATCTAGCAACGCAAGCACCTGTTCGGATGTCGCTCCGGTATTTGCCGTGATGTAATTCGGATAAGTCGTGTTGAACTGCACGCTTCCCTCAATCATCCCACTTACCCCAGTGCGTTGAATCAACTCAGCCGCCGAAATTCCATCTGGATCGATAAACGCCAAAGCCGACCTCGCTGGATAATTCGGCTGCTTGCTGCGCTTCAATATCCAAAACGTCTGCTCTCGCTTCGTTAACTGACGGACATCACCCGGTTGTAACTCAAACGTCGCGTCGAGAATCACCAACTCGTCTAAACTGCTACGGCGATGCGAAAAAGCTACATCGCTTCCCTCGACGCGGACCAGATTTCCCTCGCGACTAAGCAACGTCGCACTCTTTAACCAAGTCCCTATATCCCCTTCGTCGGTGCTGCTGTTGTTTCGCAACGCTCCACCAACACTTCCGGGAATTCCCACCAAATGCTCCAACCCACCTAACCCCGCTCCCACACATCGCGTGATCAAATGAGCTAATCGAGTCCCACCACCACATTTGACCTGATTGGCTTCGACCGAAATCTTCTCAAAAGCCGGCGCAGAAAGGTGCAAAACCAAACCGTCGAAACTTCGATCTCGCACCAGAATGTTTGAGCCACCACCCAACACCCTAATCGCTACACCCTTGGCATTTGCCAAGCAGACCAAGCCTTGCAATTGCTCGACATCTGTCGGCTCCGCAAAGTACTTCGCATTGCCACCCAACTGCAACCATGTATATGGAGCTAAAGGGACTTCTTCACGTACCGCACCCTGAAATGAATCAAAAAGCATGTTCCGACGTCTTGCCCATTCCTAAAAAGTTTAGCCGACACGAAGCTAGCTTTCCGTGTCGGCTTTGTTCATGGCGAAATCGTCGAACCTGAGTGTCGTTCACCCAAACGGGCTTTATCGACGTGTCGGTAAGACTTCCGAAGCTTTACGGATCAAATCTTTGACCCGTCGCTCGGTCTGCATACCCGTCAACGAAAATCGCTTCCAACCTGCATCGCTCTCGCAAAACACGACGATTTGCGGAAGCATCTTGCCTTGCATAACCTGACCCGCTAACTCGGGTTGGGCATCCTTGTCGAGCTGGGTGTAAACCACCTCACGCAGTGCCCCCGATTCCTGCATCGGGACTATTGTATCGTGCTTCATGGTTTTACAAGCCGCACACCAATCGGCACCCACCAGAATTACAAGAGGTTTTCGCTCCTGCTGTGCCCGGCGATAAGCCTCCTCGTAGGGCAGCACCTCCGACTGAGAATCGGTCGGGACTCGCACCGCAGGATCTGCCCCGCGCACCGCACCCGACCAACCAACCAAAACCATGACCAAGAAAGTCGCTGTTCGCAACATCTTTGGGACCCCTTTCCGTGTTCAGGACAAGTTCTCTTCCAAACGCAACAGTTGCTAGGTCCTTCTACCACCCCATCCTCCGGATCGAGTGTGCAACTATCCGCGTAACCCTCCAAGCCCCGCTCTCTAGCCCAAAAGCCCCTTCGGATGGCTTCCACCAACCACGTTGACTTTTCCAATTCCGAAGAATTTGACGACTAAGCAAAACCGGAGGGCGTCCGATAAGTCGGGCAAGTATAGGGTGATCTACCCACTGTTCAACCGCTCCGCGCCCCGACCTGACCCCCTGCATCGCCCCGAACCTTCCCAAAGTTGCGTCGAAGTGTCGCACTTCCACAACCTTCGTTGGGGAATGCTAGCAAAACCGGTGCCACCGCTAAGTCCCCTACTGATACGAACTTAGACCCCCTGACAAGCGGACCAAGAAAACCGCTCTATCAGGCAAGCTAATTGCCTGCATTGGCCAATAAAATCGTGGGGATTTCTTTTGAAATGACTCAGAAAAGCCCCAGAAAAGACCCCGAAATCACCCGGATTTCACCCGACAAACTACCCGTTGGTACTTTGCGAGACATCGGATTGTCCAAGCCGACCGCTAACGTTGGTTCTCCACCTCGGTATAAAACATCGCTCCTGCATTGATGTTCGAGCGATCCAATAGATCGACATGCTCACGCACGACTTCCCAACGCCCCAAACCAGGTAGCACCACCAACCATACCCAAAGAATCGCGGCGAAACCAAGCAACAACCCCAACCAACCACTCAGCCGACTGTTCTTCTCCTGACTGCTCCCCTCGCGCACAACCCGCCTCTACTTCTTCATCATCTCTTGGATCCGATCGGCGTACAAATAGCCAAACATCAACGTCGCCATCGCCAAGGATAACAGCATGCTCCAGGCCTGCCCGATCAAATACAACAAAAGGGGCTTGCCCTCCTTAAGGTACTTTCCCAGCTCCCTGAAATTCGTCTCCAAACCAAAGGCGACGAACGCCAAGCAGAACAACCACATCCGCATCGGGCCAGTTACGTCTTTCGTGACCGTGTCGACTACCCCTGTCGGAACCCCTAGGACTCCAGGTAGGAATGAGAAAGCTAACGACGCACCGATAAACCCGAGGACAAACTTAGGAAACCGTTTCCAAATCTCCCCGACTCCGATCCGTTCCGAACCGCTCGAATCCCCAAATCTCATCGACCAATAGGTCGCGACCCCAAAAGCGATCACACCTATCAAGACATTCTGGATCATCTTGACGGCCGAAGCCACGGTTTCGGCTTCTTTTCCCAACGCCGCACCCGCTGCCGCCACCGCACCGGTCGAGTCGATCGTTCCACCCATCCAAGCGGCCCCGACGATCTTGTCCATTCCCGTCCACAAAACGATACGTGGCTGGACGACCATCATGATGGCAGTAAATAACAACGAGACCCCGATGGCATACGATACTTCTTCCCGTTTCGCCCTACATGCCGCCCCAGTTGCAATTGCGGCGGACACCCCGCAGACGGACATGTCAGCGGATATCACCATGTTCAAACTCGGCGAATCCATCTTCAAAACCCGCTGACCAAACCAGTAGGTGGTGATCAACACAATCGGGGTTACGACCCACGAAGTAAATATCCCCGGAACCCCCAACGCAACCAGCTTGCCAAACAATACTTCAGCCCCAAACAGGACTAACCCCAGCTTGATCAAGCTATCTCCCATGAGCATTGGGCGAAAGAATTTCGGTACTCCAACAGTGTTGCTGATCAACAACCCTAACAGCAATGCCCAAAGCACATACTCGAAATTGTACTGCTTGATCACTTCCTGCCCTGCCATCATAAAGGCTAGAGTGCCAAGCAGAAATAGAACGGCGATACCGACAAAATACTCGCTCGGTCTTATTCCCTTATACTTCGCAAGCGGGGCGACGATCAGCGATACCACGCAAAACGTCCAAGCTAGAGGCCAACCTTGATTGTAGGACTTCTTTGCCCCCGGCTTCGAATAGATCGCGTCGGTCGGATCGCTTCCCCATTGTTCAAGCTTGGCAACTTTCCCTTTGCCGAGATTCTCAACCGTCCCTTTTCCTATCCCATCCTCCGCCGGTTTGATCCGCACGAACTGTGTGCAAAGAATCAATACCAAGCTGCCGACAAGAACGATCAGCCAGTCTTCATGAGGTATCCATCGGCGTAATGCATCGCTCATTAGATCTTCGCCCCTGCACCCTTGGTGAAGGCCATAAAGGCCGACTCGAGATTGATCTCTTCTTGCGCAAACTTCCGAAACGCTAACCCATTGCTTGCCAATAATATTCCCAATCCAGAGTAATCTTCTACTTCAGGCTTGAGTGTTACCCGCAACAAGCTATCGGTCCGTGCAACACGTTCGACGATGCTTTGTGCCGACAGCAAATCCTCCGCCTTCGAACCATCCTCCGCCCGCATCAATTCGATCAGCAACGTGACATTGGGACTTACCTGTTTGATAATCGTCGCCACGTCGTTGCTCGCGATCATCTTCCCGGAATCAATGATCCCAACTTTGTTACAAACATCAGCTAACTCGGGCAAGATGTGACTGCTGACAATGATCGTCTTGCCCATCTCTCCCAATCGGCGCATCAAGCGTCGCATTTCGATCCGGGCTCGCGGATCAAGCCCGCTCAGTGGTTCGTCAAGCAACAGAACCGCCGGGTCGTGCAAGAGCGTTCGAGCCAACCCAAGCCGTTGAGTCTGGCCCCGCGATAACGTATTCGCATAAGCGTCCCGCTTGAAGTCTAAGTCGACGACCTCAAGCATCTCATTGCAACGCTTGCGCCGCATCTGAGGTCCGATCCGATAAGCAGCAGCAAAAAACTCCAAGTACTCAATAACCGTCATGTCGTCGTACAACCCAAAGAAGTCGGGCATGTACCCAACGAGCCGACGAATCTCTTTCGGATGGGTATAGATCGAGTAATCGCAAACGTAAGCTTCACCCTCGGTCGGCTCTAACAACGTCGCGATGATCCGCATCGTCGTGGTCTTGCCCGCTCCATTCGGACCGATGAACCCAAATAAATCACCTTGGCCCAAGTCGAGATCTATGTCTCGAATCGCATACATGTCGTCGTACTTCTTCGTAAGCTTGATCGTTTTGATCACTGTCGCTCTCGCATCTGCTAACGGATTCTCTAACTCTATGGATTCGGCCCCGGACTCGCCGATTGGTCCTTGAGCAAGACCAATGATCGATCCTTATTTTCTACCACTAATACCAAACGAACTACGGAGAGTTGTTTCCCACCAACCGCATTGCGTTGGACCCCGTCCCTTTGCAAATTCCATGAGCTCACTGGCTCAGGCAATCGTCCAAAGACCACCGCTTTGTCCAGTTTGAGCAAATCAGAATTCTCTAGCATCGACAAATAACGATGATGCAGCCCCGTATATGCCGCACCACCTGAGGCCCGATGGAATGTCATCAACTCGGATAACCGCTCCCATTCCAACGTATTCGATGGATCCCACTCGACTCCTTGCTCCTGACCCGCCACAAACGTCCTGCGTTGTAGCCGCCGCGTAATGTCTTTCGGGATCATCGCTGTGATCGGGATCCGCTCACCAGGTCGTATTCGGTCCGGAATCGCATAAGCCCTACCGGCAAAATACAAAGTCCCATCGAGTAAATCGACATTCAATGGATTTGCAAAAGAGCCTTGAAGCAAATCGTCTTTGCCCGCAACGGTGGTCAACCCATTTAAATCTTTGCTTATCGCTAACGGTTGTGTCCACTCGTAACTCAATCCTTTTGTCCCTGCCTCAGGAATCCCTATCCCTCCGATAAAGCTTCCTTCGCCCACCGCTCGGATCCAGTATTTGGGTAATCCTAATGCACTCGTTACATTCGACTCGAACCCACCTAATCCTTTCCCTGGCTGGCTAAACCAATCTAACCTGCTTGCCTGCATCGCACTTCCTTGCGAAGTCGCATCGGATAACGATCGGTGGAACACATTGAAGTCAAACAGCCCTCGCCGACCACCGTACACATGCGCGTAACCTCGACCTACCAACTCCTGGGTCTGGTCGTTCACATCGATCAACTCGATCGAATTGACGGTTGGTGTCGACGGCTTCCAAGCTCTCGCTAACAACGAACTGCCCACCATCGTAAACAAAGATGTTGCCAGCAGCGTCCACCAAGTCCATCTCGGACGCTTCCACAATCGCGCAACCAAGAAGTAATCAACCGGACCAATCAACAATGCAAATAAGCTGACGATCACTACCAGATGTCCAAGCCCGCCCAACGTTAGCGATGGAAACGTATCGAGCATGGTGTTGAGCTGCCCGGACATGTCGTCATACCCCAAGAAGGACGTCCGTCCACCCCGTGTCTCCCACTTGTCCCAGTGATCCTTCAACAAGTACTTCACTAAACTCGGTCGTGTTTCCCATCCGGTTAATTCAGGACCGTCAATCTCCGTAGCAAGCCACGTCACCGACCCCAGTCCATACGACCAGCGACTGATAAGCGGTAACTTGACTCTCGATTTCGTTACACCCATGACTTCCATTTTTCCAGAAGTCATCTTCAAGACGGAGCATTCCAAAGGCTCGAGCCGTTTTTGAGAACCCAACAACGACTCAATCGGACTCGGCTCACACTCTTTGACCGTTCCTCCAAAACGCCCCGGAAGCATCTTGGCAAACTCGTCATAGCCTGCCAACTGAGCTCCCCCCGCTCCCCAACTTAATACAACTTGGCCACCTCTGGATATCCAGCGAGTCAGCGCCTCGCGCTGCTCCAAATCTATCTCCTGATTGACCTGCGAATTCGATGAAGAGAGTACGACTGAATCTACTCCGTCGTATCCTCGCGCCTCGCGCGGTAAGCCAACCGCTTGAGTTACCTCCGATACACTGTATTCACCCAACGCCCCTTGCGCAGATCGCAATGCACCTTGCTCTAAATCCAAACGCTCCGAACCAATTCCTACGACCCAAGGTTGGGTTGGAGGCAACGGTTCTCCTCGCTGCTCCTCATCCAAAGTCAACGTTTGCAACGTCTGACCATCTAATGTTTGAACCAAGATCCGTATCGGCCGATCCGAACGACCATGCTTCGCATAGACATCCACCACTCCCGGCACTTTCTCATCTAACTGAAATTTCCAAGCCGGATCGCTGTAGATAACCGGGGTACCATCCACGTCAACAGTCTCAAAAGCAATCATACCAGCTAGTGACGCAGCAGCCGATCCAGCACTCTCGCCGTCCTGCTGTTGCTTCGCATTCTCAGCCCGGTTCTGTTGCTCAACACGGCCCTGTATCTCAATACGGTGCCACGTCAAAAATCCGACCTTCCACCGATTCGCAATCCCTGACTGAGCACGAACCAGATAAGGTTCTTCCCCTGACTGTGCAGCTTTCGCTGCACCACTAACCAACATCAAGATTGCCGAAGCGCATACCAGCGAGAACACTAGTAAGGATCTCAGCGCGAATGTCGCTGAGATGTTCAATGAGACTCCCTTGCTCGCCAAGCCACAGAAAATTGGCTTGGCAAGTCTTGTCAGTAACACCTTGGTTTTCCTAGTCATCAAGAGAAAACCGCTCCGGTTCTATGATGTGAATCTCGTCTAGTTCGGCAAGCTTGCTCGGTCGTGTAGAAAACTAATCCAAACGCTTTACTCGCAAGTTGCGGAAGTACACCTTGCTGCCTGGATCGTGCGCTTGCAAAGCAAACGTACCTTCTTCAAGCTTGCGAGTGAAATCCGAACCAGCTTTCTGTCCTTCAGGCTCGACATACTCGACCAAAGTCTTTCCATCAACCTTCAGTGTCACCTTGTTACCTTGAACGATAATCTCTTGGGTGTACCACTCATTATCTTTCGCTGCTGGCTCTAGAACGTCCTTGACGGCATACAGACTGCTCGTCTTGCGAGGATCTGCCTTGTACGACAAATTCACTTGGCACTCAAAGCCATACTTCGGCCAACCGGAGTCTTGATACTTCGTGTGGAAGTAAATCCCGGCATTGCTGTTCGGCTCTGTCTTCACCTCTGCTTTGAAATGGAAGTTCTTGTAAGGCTTCTCGTCACCCACATAGAAAATGTGCGAACGCTCTCCTTTGCAAACCAAACACCCATCCTGAACCTTCCAACTGTCTTTGTTTTCGTTGACCTTCCAACCGTCCATGCTCTTGCCATCGAACAATTGAACAAATCCAGTTTCTTTTTCGGCTCCAGAATCCTGAGCATTCGACGTGCTCGATATCCCTACGACTCCAATGACTCCCTGTAGGAACGCTACCAATGCTAAGAAATTACGCGCCATAACAACCAACCTTTCTCAAGTCTTCGTGGAAGGAATCAGAACAAGCTCTGAACCTATTTAGTATAACTCAAATCGTCTCGACCGCTTCAGGGGACGCAAATACCCACCCAGCATTCGAATAAAAAAACCAATCCAACAAAAAACACCCCCGGATCTCTCCGAGGGTGTCTTTGCTGTTACCTGCTAAAAACCGAAATCTACTTGCCCTTGGCATCTCCGCCAGGCAATAGACCGTCCTTCATTCGCTCGGCGAAAGTCTTGTCCGAACCTTCAGCCTTCTTGTCTTCGATCTTCTTCATCAGCTCTTCTACCTGCTTGCGAACCCCCTCAGGGTTCTCCTTGAACTTCGCTGGTGGGAAATTCTTCTTGGTCAAGCCTTCATGCTCAAGCGTATCGCCATACGGATTGTGCTTCTTCTTGTTCTCGCCATCGATGTGGCAAACATTGCACTTCGCTTCGGCTGCTAGCTTCTTGAAGCCTTCATTCGTGCTCTTCTCTGCATAGACCTTGGTCCAAGTCTCGCCGAACTCCTTGATCGCCATCGCACTCGACGAATACGAAACGATAGCCATCGCGGCAACCATGCAAACCAGTGCTCTCTTCATACTGCTCTCCAGAAATGTTCAAGGTTGGTTCCTCCGGTCCTGCGAATCTACAGACTTACAAATCCATAGACTCAGTCAGCTGCAATGCCACTCGGCAACCAGGGGAAACGCATCGCGTCGAGCTCTACTCTACTACAACACGTCAATTGATTTAACCCCGTTTTCTCCCCAATGTCAAATACTCACTCCTCACTGGGTACAATTCGTCGCACCAAGCCCCACACAATCCAACATAAGCAAACTTGTATTTCAAGTAAAAGTGATACAGGCTAGCCTTGCGAACCGTTAATAACTTCCCGTCGGATAGCCTGACGCGTTGTACGGCAACGAGCTTCGTCCTATGTAATTCGGTGCATTCGACGAGACGCCAACCGGATTTGACGCCATCCGAGGTGGCGGCACATAACCCACCGGTCCACTCGGGGGCGGATAAGCCCCAGGCGGATAGCCTTTATATGGATATCCTCCACTGGCCATCGAAGCTTGGCCCCCCTGCGCTGTAAACATATTGGTGGGAAATACGGTTCCCTGTGTCATCATCCAACTGGGCGTATAAGCCGCCATCGTGTTGGCCCAAGTCGGTTGGCCATATCCCGGCGGGTATCCATACCCCTGAGGGTATCCGTAACCTTGTGGATACCCGTAGGCTTGCGGGGAACCGTAGCTCTGCGGGTAACCATATCCTTGCGGATAGCCATACCCTTGGGGATATCCGTACCCCTGTGGATATCCATAGCCAGGTGCTGCATATCCTCCTTGCGCATAAGTCGGCGGAGCCGTTACTCCCGGCACCATCGGCATTGTCGGCGGTCCCGACGGGGGAGGAATCGGTACTCCACTACCGGCATACATATTTCCAACTGCACCGGGGTTTCCAACTCCCACTTGGTTAACTCCAACCGGCGTCGAATACGGATTGACGATCGGCACGATGGGAGCTTGCGCATATTGTGGTGCTGCCACCTGAGGTGCTGGATATTGTGGTGCCGCATAAGGGGACTGGGTGTAAGGAACTTGTGCCGGCGAATTCGCAACATTGACCACCGGACTCGCAGGAGGTGCAATCGTCACTGGACGCGTCCAAGTCGCATTCGATGCGGTATAGCCATACACCGGCGAACCATAAGTCGCGGTGGTCGAGGGATAATCGATCGCTCGCGTTGGGTAGCGAGCCGTTGTCCGATTCGCTTGCGCCAACATCGCAGAGTCCTGAATCAAATTGCTTCCTACCGCAGTCGAAGTCCCCGTTGCAGCACTGCCGCCTGTCAACGGACGATCGACAAACCTTGCCCGCTGCTCACTCGCATTGACCAACACCGGCACCATCCGGCTGACTTCTCGCTCTTCGTATTTCTGATACGAAGCCATCTGCGTGACCTGAACATTGCGAGGTTGATACTGCACAATCGGCGCATATTCGACGATCTGTTGCGGTGGCGCAAAAGGATTCGTACTCGGCACCGATCGTGGTCGCAACTGATACGATACAATCGGATCATACTGTGTCATGGTCATCTGCTTGGGCTCCTGAACCCAAGTCGGTACCCACACCTTGTCCTTTACCTCGCGATACTCATACTTCGGTACCGTAACCGTTTCCGAAACGACATACCTTCCCCAAGGCTGACCGGAGTACATGTCCAAAAACGTCATCACCGGCGCTTGAGTCTGAAAACCAGAACCACCTGTGGCTTGGCCAGCCCCCTGACCAGCTACCGCTCCGGGCACTTGTGCATCAATCCGACCTGGCTCGATTACAATCCAAGCAACCAAAGAAAGCATCACAATGGAAGAATTGAAATTCCCCAACTGGTTCCTCGGCGTCATCCGTTGCCCCAATTCTGGTGGTAAGCTCTCACCAGCCAATCCCGTCATCCTTCACGAACTTTCGAAACGTCATACCGACGCTCCACTGACCAATAAACTCGGTCGTACTATTTCCGCTCCGCCAACGCAAGGTCTAGTTTCCGAAGACGGCCGATGGCTCTACCCCATCGAAAACGACATTCCCTGCTTGCTGCCCGACGAAGCGATCGAAATTACCAAGTTTATCTCGGCCTGAGTAACCGTCTCGACCGCAAAGCAAAAGCTATGACCGATATCCAAAATCCGAAACTTTTGTACCTCAAAGGAGCATTGATGCTAGCAACCGGTATGCTGGCAGCTATCCTCCTGCTCTTCGAATCCCCCACCCTAAAGTCGGCTGTCCTTCTAGGAATCGCTATCTGGGGTTGCGCTCGAGCTTACTACTTCGCTTTCTACGTCATCGAACACTACGTAGATCCCTCATTCCGCTTCGCCGGCCTTACCTCATTCGCTCTCTATATACTGAAACAACGGAGCGAAAAGTCTTCTGCAAAGTCGTCCGCAAACGGCGACTCCTCTGACTCCCTACATCCGCAATCCACCGTCGAGCCGCAGAACCGTTCCGTTGAGCATTGAGTTCTCGAAAACTTGCTCGACCAATCTCGCGTACTCCTCCGGTAACCCAAATCGTTTAGGATGAACCAAACTCTTCAATAATGGGTCTCTCACCTTTGGCGATGCCCCTTGCATCATCGGGGTTTCAAAAACTCCAGGAGCAACGGCCACTACGCGAATCCCAAACCTAGCCAACTCTCTGGCCATCGGTAATGTCATCGCCGCAACTGCCCCCTTCGATCCGGCATAAGCCACCTGACCTACCTGTCCCTCAGTAGCCGCAATCGAGGAAGTAAGCACCAACACGCCATTGTCTTCTCCCTGAGCCATCGTCGCATCTATGCGCCTAAGAATCGATGCCGCAGCGATCCTCGCCAACAAAAACGTCCCGACAACGTTGACTTCCATCACCTTGCGAAACGACTCCAAGCTTGCCAGGGCATCTCGTCCAATTAGTCTCTCACCATGCAGTATCCCCGCACAAGCGACCAATCCAGAGACCTCTCCAAGTTGCTGTATTCCTTGAGCTACAACTTCCTCGACCAATGACTCATTGGATACATCACATACTCCATGCCAATATCTTTCCTGCGCCTGCCCTGACAAAGCGCTTTCGGATATCCATGGACATGCGTTGAGGTCCAACCCAATCACACGAGCTCCGTTTTGTAGCAATCGCTGCGCGCAAGCAGCTCCTAGCCCTGAACTAGCCCCACTGATCAAAAAAGTCCTACCCCGGATGTCCATACTTAAACCTCGACAGCATGGATCAAGTCAACGACCATCCAGCGCGCGGCTTGCGCTCGATGTACTGAGTCGCCTCTGGGCAGTTCGTTGCACGCAACGCAACTCCATCCCATTCCAATTTCTTTCCTACGCGATAAGCGACATTCCCCAAGTGATTCGCTATGGTCAACAGCCCTGCGTAATCAAATGGACTTCCGGTCGGCGATCCAGTTCGCACAGCCTCTAACCACTCGCGCTGATGTCCCGGTGACTCTCTCAAAAATGGTTTCGGACCTTGGTAGTCTTTGAACTTCTCTTCGGGTAACAAAACATGACGACCGTAATCGCTAAGCAACATCCCGTCTCGACCGATGAACAAAATACCACTTTCCCACTTCGGAATCCCACCCTCTTTCCATACTTGAGGCTTGTCCGCTCCTTGATACCAAGCCACCTTGCAAGGAGGTAAGTCACCTCTGGCTCCGTACTCATACACCGCGGTCATCGATGCAGGAGCTATCTCTTTGTGCGGTGGCGGCCCAAAGGCTTCGACCGTCTTAGGGGAATCAAGTTTCAAGGCCCAAAAGGGTAAGTCATTGAAGTGACTTCCAAGGTCAGACATCGTGCCGTTGGCGAAATCCCACCAGCGATACCATTTCGGTCCTGGTAGATAGACGTCATTAAATGGACGCATCGGAGCAGGGCCTATCCATAAATCCCAGTCGATCTCCTTCGGTGGCGCCTTCTCTTCGATCGGCCGATCCGTTACCCAAACGATGTCGCCGTTAGCCTTCGCATCCGCTTCGCTCTGCAACCCCCAAGCCCGCGATGTCCATACGTGAGCTTCACTGACAGGGCCAATCGCTCCACTTTGAATCAACTCGACCACTCGGCGGTAATTGGCCCCCGCGTGAATCTGAGTACCCATCTGCGTTGCAACCCCAGCCTTGGCCGCTTCCTGCATGATGCGATGCGCTTCTTGAATATTGTAAGTCAACGGCTTCTCGCAATAGACCGGTTTCTTCTGCTGCAATGCAGGCAACGTCGCAAACGCATGAGTGTGCTCCGTCGAAGATACAACCACAGCATCTATCCCAGATAAATCATCCATCAACTTTCGAAAGTCGACATATGTCTTCGCTTGAGGATATCTCGCGGAAACTCCTTGTAGTGTCCCTTGATTCACATCGCAAATTGCAGCCACATGCACCCCGGGGTCTGCCACCATCTCTTGGAGATTCCCACCTCCACGTCCACCTACCCCAACAAAAGCTATATTCAATTTATCATTCGCAGATACAGCCTTAGTCAAACGACTACCGGCTAGCACTCCTGCGGTAGCTACCCCGGCAACCATCGATTGCTTCAAAAATTCACGCCGTGCTGTACGCTGCGCTGGCTTCGTGATCTTCTTATTCATCGGATTCTTTTGACTCATTGAATTCCTCGGACTCATGCTATGTTTCGGGATACATTGTTTTGGTTCGCCGGCGTCGTCAGGCCGTTGATTGAGTTTTCCCAATCGCTAGTCTACCACAACCTCGCTGAGATTTCCGAAATCACTATCGAGGAGCATCCCTCCTGCTGTGGATTCCAAACGATACACA
>Ga0114977_10000474_pt1 | contig 26930 bp, 29 predicted proteins | sample S_130805_MF_Meta_FD_87026 | JGI IMG/M metagenome (GOLD analysis project Ga0114977, IMG submission 87026) | Freshwater microbial communities from Lake Simoncouche, Canada to study carbon cycling - S_130805_MF_MetaG | ecosystem: Environmental > Aquatic > Freshwater > Lake | place: Lake...
GCAATGGCTCCTTAACAGTAGGCCACGAAAAATTCTAAACTTTAAAACACCGCTTGAGGTTTTCTACGCTAACCTAAACAACTCAATTCCACCACCTGTTGCACTTCGCTGTTGAATTGGCGTTGTTTATGACTTCGCTTTCATTGGTTTGGGTTATTAGATAATCTGCAAACTCAGTTGCAGATGAGAATCCCTTGTCGGTAATAGGAGACATACTTGGTGATGTTTTGGGGCTTTCACCAATTTCTTTAACATCACTTGTTGCAATGCCAACAATTGATGCTAAAGCTGCGCTATTGTAAAGAAGAGCTTGAGATATAGGAGTGTTACCCATACTACCATCAGCATTCCTCTCAAAGAAAGCACCCTTACGCTTATCCCATACGTACTCTTTTCCATTTTCCATGCGACCATGCATATCAAATACTCCGCTTGATTAATAAAACACATTTAAAAGGCAAATTTGCCAAATATCGGGTAAAACTTAATTTCTTATTTTTTATATAACTAACCTGACTATTGTAACATATATGTAACTGCAAATCAAGATAAGTTAATATGTTAAGGAATGGAACATAAAACACTAAAATTCCACAATAATTACGTTCACCAGACCTGAATTAAGGGAAGTTTTGTAATGCTCAACTAAATTATAATTGCACTATGCTTGGTAAGCATATAAACATATGTACTACTATATTTAGTTATTTATATTACTAAGTGGAGAATATGGCAAAAAAAGACATGCAGCTTTCTGTCTTGGTGGTGGAAGATGATGCTGCCATAGTCACATTGCTTAAATATAACCTCGAAAAAGCCGGTTTTATTGTTCGCACCGCTGATAATGGCGATGAGGCTCTTATATTGGTTGATGAACAGAGGCCTGATATAGTGCTGCTCGATTGGATGTTGCCTGGCATGTCTGGTATTATAATATGCAAGAGCTTAAGGAAAAAAGAGGCAACCGCAAACATCCCTATCATTATGCTTTCTGCAAGGGGCGAAGAAGCCGATAAGGTGGAAGGACTGGAGGTGGGCGTTGATGATTATCTGGTTAAGCCATTCTCCCCAAAAGAACTGCTGGCAAGGATTAATGCCGTAATGCGTAGGATAAGGCCTTCATATTCGGCAAAAGAACTATCCTATGGCGATTTAAAAATGGATCTCTCCGCCCATATCGTTACATATAAAGGCGCGGAGTTAAAATTAGGGCCAACGGAATATAAGTTGCTGCAATCTTTCCTTGAACATCCAAAAAGGGTATTAACCCGCGAACAGCTTATAAAACATATATGGGGCGATACTCTGGATGTAGAGCCGCGCACCGTGGATGTGCATATCAACCGCTTGCGTAAATCTCTTAATGTTAATAGGGAAGTTGTCATCAGAACTATACGTTCAGCAGGTTATTGTCTGCAAAGCCATAATGCAAAAGATGTGGATCCTATCGGCGTGAGGGATTCTGAAATTCTCAGCGCTGATGAAGAGTGAAATTAACGCTGTACCACAACGTTTTTTTGCACTATTTTCAGAAAAATTTTGGTGTAGTTTGTAAAAATATAATATAACCACCAGAATATATAATTAAATCAATAGATTGGCTGTGGTTTTAGGCCGGTTACATAATTAATGAGAGATAAATGCCAATAGAAATTTTAATGCCAGCCCTTTCCCCAACAATGACTGAGGGCAACCTTGCCAAGTGGTTAAAGAAAGAAGGTGATGTTGTGAAGGCCGGCCAGGTGATTGCCGAAATTGAAACCGATAAAGCAACTATGGAAGTTGAGGCTGTTGATGAGGGTGTTATAGGAAAAATCCTGATAGCTGAAGGCTCGCAAGGCGTAGCTGTAAATTCAGTTATAGCCCTGCTTCTGGCAGATGGCGAAGATAAAAAAGCAATTGAAGCTTATAAGCCGAAAGTTGTTGAAGTAAAAAAGGAAGCTGCTGCTGAAGCCCCAGCTTCTGCCAAAGGGCCGGGTGAGGGCACTTCAAATCAGCCAAAGGCCCTATCGGCAGCGCCAGTTTTCGTACTTCCTCCATCTGTTTCAAAATCTCCAGCTCCTGTTCATCAAGTGCAGTCAGGTGGTCATTTTAAAGCTTCGCCGCTGGCAAAACGCATTGCCAAGGATGAAGGGGTTGATTTATCAAACGTACAGGGCACAGGCCCTCATGGCCGAATTGTTAGGGCTGATGTGGAGCTGGCAAAAAAGAGTGGTGGCACATCTGGACGTGTTGCGCGTAATCCTAACGAGATTACCGCTGTGCCGAATAATAATATGCGAAAAGTTATTGCCAAGCGCCTGCTTGAATCTAAGCAATATGTGCCGCATTTCTACCTTACAATCGATTGCAATATTGATAAATTATTAGATGTTCGCCAAGATTTAAACGACACTGCACCCGTGCATGATGGTAAGCCAGCATATAAACTTTCTGTGAATGATATGATAATCAAGGCGGTTGCTAAAGCTTTGAAGAAAGTGCCAAATGCCAATGCTTCGTGGACTGATGAGGCGATTATGCTTTATAATAACGTGGATGTTTCGATTGCTGTAGCGATTGATGGTGGCCTTATTACGCCAATCGTGCGTAATGCAGACCAAAAAACTTTGCCTGCAATTTCCAGCGAGATGAAAGACCTAGCCGTTCGCGCTAAACAGGGTAAGCTTGCTCCTGAAGAATTCCAGGGCGGTGGTTTTAGTATTTCTAATTTAGGGATGTTCGGAATAAAGAATTTCAGCGCTATTATAAACCCACCGCAATCGTGTATCTTGGCAGTTGGTGCTGGTGAATTGCGTCCGGTGGTGATTGATGGTAAAGTGGTTGTTGCTAATATGGTTACATTTACTTTGTCATGTGACCACAGGGTTGTGGATGGTGCTGTGGGAGCCCAGTTCCTGGGTAGCTTTAAAGAATATATTGAAAGGCCGGTTACTATGTTGATTTAGGGGTTATGTATGACACCAGAAGAAAAACAAAGGCGTAAAAATATAAAAAAGGCAGAAAAGAATAAAGGAAAAATCCTCAGGAGCAGGAAATACATTTGTGACGAGTGCGGCTTTATCGGTAAGCCAAAAGTAAAGAAAGAAGGCACATGGGTGATGTTCTTTGTTAAGCTGGCAATAGTTTCACCGATTGTAGCTGGTATAGTGATTTTGAGTGCTATTGAAGGTGCACTTAGAGTTGTAACAATGTCAAGAATTGAATCTATAATCTGGCAGATTGGATTTGAAAAATTCTTTCCCAACACGCCATATAAACTTTATGCGTGCCCCGATTGCAAGAACCCCAATAGCATGAAAAAAATACGCTCTCGCGAGGGGGCTCATGTTTTTGAGCGTTTCGACAGGGAGCATTTTTTAACGAGGCTGTAGTGGATTATATCTGCACAAATTGTAATTATACTGGCCAAAGGAAGAAAATTCTGGGAGGTAGCAACCTTGTCTCTATAATGCTTTGGACAGTAGTGCCAACAATATACGGGGTGTGGGAATTGCAAGCAGCAGCTCCGGCTTTAATGTCTGATGCTTTAGGGGCATTGCAGACTATGCAAGAAATATCTTTCGGCCCTATGGGTGTTGCGCTAAGCTTTCCTGGCCCTGTTTATTCTATATGGCGGAGAGTTAAAAAGAAATATGTCTGTCCAAAGTGCGGCGAGAAAGTTATGGTGGCGGCAACAAGAGGTCTTAGCAAAAGTAATGTTGGGGTGGGTGGTGATGATGACCTTTCTTCAGAAAACCTCAAGAAAATCCCTTTCCGTTATGCAAAAGACATAGAGGAATACAACAAAAGGATGCAAGAAGAAAACCCAAAAGCAGTTGTTACGGAAAATAAAAATAGTGAAAAAAATGTTGTTGTTGAGGTTAAGGAATCTCATAATATGGATAAAAATTCATGGTAGAAATCAAAACTGATTCCTTTAAATTGCGCCCATTTCAAAGTGAGGATGCAGAAGTTTTCCACTTAGGTATTAACACCAACCGGATTGCAAGGGATACAACTATCCCGCTTCCTTGGTCGCTAGATAGCGTTAAATGGTGGATTGGTTTTATTAACGATGCCGCAACCCGTCAACCTATCACCGAACTGCATTTTGTAATAGAGGTTGAAGGCAATCTTGCCGGTTCAATAGGCATTATCAATATCGATGGCCACAAATGTGAAATCGGCTATTGGCTGAAAGAAGAATATGCTGGCAGGGGCATAATGACCAAAGTAGTAAAACTTGTTATTGAGCATGCATTTGAGAAATTGAGACTAAAAAGGATCTTTGCGCCAATCCTGCCGCATAATAAAGCATCTGCAAAAGTTTTAGAAAATAATGGATTCCAGATGGAAGGGGTGCTAAAAAGCTTCTATCTGAAGGATGGTAAATATATTGATGCATTATGTTATGCAAAAGTGGTGTAGGTGAGGCTAACTGAAGAATACAGAACGGTAATAAAAGAAACCCTGCTCAAGCATTTTGGCGCGGGCAGTAAATTTTATTTGTTCGGCTCTAGGGTTGATGATACTAAGCGCGGTGGCGATATTGATTTATATATTGAGACAGATTTGGATGGCAAAAAATCTGCAGATGCAAAGTCCAAGGCTTATATAGACATGATAAAAAAATTAGGTGAACAAAAAATAGATTTTGTAGTACATGTTAATGGAGAAAAATTTATACCTATAGAGGAAATAGCCAGGGAAACTGGGGTAGAATTGTAATGGAAAATACAACACAAAAAACAGAGGATTTGTTCCTTTATAATCTGGAAAGCTGTAAAAGGCTTGCAAGTAATTTACAATTTTCATTGCAGGCAGTTAACCTCATTTATCCATTTAATGATGAGGTCATAAAAAATATTACAGAGGAAAATAAACAATTATTGGATGCTTTTATTTTACGTTTCAGCAAATTACAGGATTTGCTGGGAAATAAAATGTTTAGGCTGATATTGGTATTAGAAGTTGAGGATATCGGTTTTATGATGGACATACTGAATAAAATGGAGAAATTTAAAATAATTGATGATGCAGGGGAGTGGGTAGCTATAAGGCAGGCGCGAAATGATGCTATACATGATTATGATCTTAGATCAGACAAAATAGCTGAAAAATTAAATGAAATAGTAACTTTTGCACCAAAACTTTTTCAGGTCTTACGGCGTGTAGAGGAATATACTAAAAATAAATTTAAGTAAAAATATGCTACTAAAAAACACCATAATCTACCTGATCGGTTTTGCAGGTGTTGGCAAATTAACTATCGCTAAAGAATTGGCTAAACTAGATAAATTTAGGATTGTTGATAATCACCTAATAAATGATCCAATTTTTAATGTTATAACGATAGAAGAAGGCCATATACAAATGGGTGTCTGGGCGCAGGTTAGAAAGGTGAGGGCGGCTGTGTATGAAACTATTGAGAATTATGCACATAAAGATACAAATTTTATTTTTACCAACCAGCTGTTTGAGGGTAATGAAGGGGATCTAGCGATATATAAGAGGGTAAAAAAATTAGCCAAAGCCAGGAATAGTAATTTTTTTCCAGTAAGGTTATTAGTTGCTGAGGAAGAACATAAAAAGAGAATTACATCGCATGAAAGAAAAAATAGTTTTAAGGCTTCAAGCCTGGAGTATATAGATAAAATTTATGGTCTGGAGATATTAAAAATTAAGGGAAAGAATAAAATTGATATAGACACAACAAAACTATCAGCTAAACAAACTGCTGAATATATATTCAATATAATATGTAACAAAAAAGGACTAAAATGACAGAAACAAAAAATTTCGATGTAGTGATAATTGGCGGTGGCCCTGGTGGTTATGTGGCTGCAATCCGCAGCGCGCAGCTGGGATTAAAAACAGCAATTATAGAAGAAAAACATATGGGCGGCATTTGCCTAAATTGGGGCTGTATACCAACAAAGGCACTGCTGCGCTCTGCTGAAGTTTACCATTTAATGCAACATTCGACGCAGTTTGGTATAAAAGCAAAGGGCGTTGAATTTGACTTTTCCGCGATAATAAAGCGCTCACGAGATGTTGCAAGCCAGCTTTCCGGAGGTATTTCAAAATTGATAAAAAAAAATAAGGTTGAAGTGTTTGATGGGCGCGGAAAATTAAACGGTAAAGGCGCGGTTAAAGTGGAAAAAGATGGCAAGAAAATTGCCGACATTACTGCTAAACACATCATCATTGCAACTGGTGCAAGAGCGCGAATTCTCCCTGGTTTTGAGCCAGATGGCAAGCAAGTGCTCACATATAGGGAAGCTATGGTGCCGGAAACTATGCCAAAATCTATACTTGTTATTGGTTCTGGCGCTATAGGCATTGAGTTTGCCAGTTTCTACCGTAATTTGGGCAGCGAAGTGACAGTAGCTGAAATTGCCGACCGGGTTTTGCCGATTGAAGATGCGGAAATTTCCAATATAGCCCGCAAGAGTTTTGAGGCTCAGGGTATTAAGATTCATACGGGGACACAAGTGAAGTCGCTCAATAAAGGCAAAGATTTTGTCACCGCAAGCTTAGAAAAAGACGGCAAAATTTCTGAGATAAAAGTTGAGCGGGTGATTGTGGCAGTTGGAATTGTGCCAAACTCAGAAAATCTAGGTTTTGAAGGTACTAAGGTGAAACTTGAGAGAGGTCACATTAAGACAAATGAATGGTGTGAGACTGACGAAAAAGGTATTTATGCGATAGGGGACGTTGCAGGTGCTCCGTGGCTTGCGCACAAAGCCAGCCATGAAGGCGTTGTTTGTGTTGAGAAAATTGCCGGCTTACATGCCCACCCAATCAAAAAAGAGAATATCCCTGGTTGTACTTATTGCACCCCGCAAGTGGCATCAGTTGGCATAACTGAAGAAAAAGCAAAAGAGCAGGGACGCAAAGTTAAAATAGGCCGCTTCCCATATATGGGCAACGGCAAGGCAATTGCGCTTGGGGAGCCGCAGGGATTAATTAAAACCATATTTGACGAGCAAACAGGCGAGCTGCTAGGAGCCCACATGATTGGTGCGGAAGTCACTGAATTGCTTGGAGCTTTCCTTGTTGGCAAAACCATGGAAGCAACCGAAGCAGACTTTATGCACACTATATTCCCACATCCAACCTTATCAGAAATGATACATGAATCAGTTCTGGATGCTTTTGGCAAGGTGTTGCATATGTAACAATAAAGTATAAAAATCTTCATGGCACTTACTTTTTAGATTTACACATGTAAAAAATATGCTACCTTTAGTTGAAGGTGATAATTTTTTTGAGTGTAAATCATATTGAGGAATTTGTTATGAAGCGTACTTTATTTATTGCTTTAGTTACCTCTACTATTCTTGGTAGTGCAGCTATTGCTGAGGATGTAACAACCAGTAACGATCAATCTTTAAAGGCCCCATCGTCCTCAGGTTCATCCTCCATCGATGGTAACAGGGCTAGTCCTCCACCGCCCCCTCCTCCTCCTCCAGCAAGGAGAGATCAAGATAAGTCATTGGATGGCACTTCTGCAACGAATCCAGGCAGCTCAACTTCTGATTCTAGCTCAAGCGAAGGTCAGTCTAGAATGGCACCCCCTCCAAGGAATGATCAGGGAGGCCAAGGTGGACAAGGCGGAATGAATCCTCCTCCGAGAGATGGTCAAGGTGGTCAGGGCGGACAGGGCGGAATGAACCCTCCTCCGAGAGATGGTCAAGGTGGACAGGGCGGACAAGGTGGAATGAATCCTCCTCCGAGGAATGATCAGGGAGGCCAAGGCGGACAGGCTGGAATGAACCATCCTCCAAGGGGTGGTCAGGCTGGAGGACAGGGCGGAGTGGCTCCTTCTCCAAGGGGTGGCCAGGGTGGAGGCCCCAAAAAGTAAAGTTTTCAATTAATACTTTATTTATTATTATAAAACTAATATAAGGTAGGGGGTAAGCTCCCTACCTTTTTTATGGGTGCTAAACATAAAATATTATAAAAACTAAGAAAGTGTCACAGATACAAAGCGCAGATAAAAATACTGAAAGCAGAATGCAAAAGCCTGATTGGATTCGTGTACGTGCTCCGCAATCAAAGGAATATAATGAAACTTATGATTTGGCGCGAACACTTAAATTAAATACAGTATGTGAGGAAGCCGCTTGCCCAAACATAGGTGAGTGTTGGAAAAAGAAGCATGCCACCTTCATGATTTTGGGTTCTGTTTGTACGCGTGCCTGCGCTTTTTGCAATATAAAAACCGGATTACCAGATAATCTAGATCCATACGAACCTCAGAATTTAGCTGAAGCAATCGCCAAACTTGGTTTGGAACATGCTGTAATAACCTCAGTTGACCGCGATGATTTGGATGATGGTGGCGCAAACCATTTTGCCGCTTGCATAAAAGCAATACGTGAGGCTTCACCAAAAACCACGATTGAAGTTTTAACCCCAGATTTTATGCGTAAAGATGGAGCTTTAGAAATTGTGGTAAATGCAAAGCCAGATGTTTTTAACCATAATATAGAAACCGTGCCAAGCCTTTACCAGAGAATTCGCCCCGGCGCGCGCTATTTCCATTCATTAAACCTGCTTAAAAAGGTTAAGGAACTTGACCCCAATATGTTCACCAAATCCGGTATTATGGTGGGTCTTGGTGAGACTAAGCAGGAAGTTGTGCAGATAATGGATGATTTCCGTAGCGCTGAGGTTGATTTTATGACCATCGGCCAATATTTGCAGCCAACGCCAAAACATGCACCGATTGACCGTTACGTTACACCTGATGAATTCCATTATTATGAACGTATGGCTCGGGCAAAAGGCTTTCTGATGGTTTCATCTTCACCTCTTACCCGCTCATCTTACCATGCAGGTGATGATTTTGCAAAATTGCGCGAAGCAAGAATTTTATCAAAAACTAAATAGATTTTTCTTTGTTTTTATTGATTTTGTTAGGATCGAAGCGTATATCGTGCTGCCTTAATTTCTTATAATATGTACAAACAACTTTATTTCCACAACCAATAAATTCAATTTTATCAAAACTGAAAAGTTTAGCTATTACAAGCCCCCTGCCATTAACATCTGTTGATCTCTCGGGGGTTAATTCGGAAAATTCAGCATGATTAAATCCACTGCCACAATCCTGTATGGTTAATGTTATAATATCATCCTTGTTTTCAAACAATAGTGTGGCATGCCTATCCTTGTATTTTTCTAAATTTAGTCTTTTATTTACCTCTTCCTTCCAGGCATTTTTATCGTTTTGCAACAGGCGTTTCTTTTCTTCATATGTAATTTCAAGATTGCCATGTTCAACTGCATTTAGCATAATTTCATAAAGGCCTAAAGCTGAATTATCAGGCTCTATATAACAGTTGGCAAGCAGGCAGGATAGGTTTTGTACATCTTCAATTGTGCGAAAATGGAATTTTCCCATTTCTAAAAGTTCAAGGGTTTTACCCTGTTTTTTTATTTCAGATAACAGATCATTTCTTTTTTCTTTATGCTCAAGAGCAGCCTTTACAATGCTAAGCAGCACAACGTCATCATATGGTTTTGTAAGGTAATAAAACACTCCGGCCTTTACACCTTCTGCGATTTCTTTAGTGCTTGAAAGAGCGGTTTGCATAATGACTGGTATTTCCCTTAAACGCGTGTTGGAGCGTATTTCATTCATCACCTCCATACCATTCATATTTGGCATCATTCTGTCCAGTAAAATTAAATCAATATCGGTTTGCTCGTCCAGTATAGTTAGGGCGGATTTTCCATCTACAGCTTTGATTACATGATAACCAGCGCTATTTAAGTGTTCCATTAATATATTTAAGTTTACTGTCTCGTCATCTACTACGAGAATTTTATTGTGGTGCTGATTCATGACCATTTCCTTTAAAATTAAGTGGTATTATGAAAAAACTTGAAGTTCCTTTAGCTTTATTATTTTCGAGCCAGATTTTACCTTGGTGTGCAAGTATTATTTTTCTTGAAATCTGAAGTCCAAGGCCGCTTCCGCCAGCTTTGCTTTTATTTATGCTGCTTTGGTTAAACTTTTCAAAAATCAGTTCTAGTTCATCCTCAGGGATACCAGTTCCTTCATCCGAAGCAATAAATTGTAGAGATTCTTTATCCTGAAACTCTGTGTTATTAACAGAAACGATGATTGATGAATTCTCAGGAGAGAACTTTATACAATTTGAAAAAATATTTATAATAACTTGAACTATTTTAATACCATCGCAATATATATCATGTTTGTGGCAATTGTTATTAACAACAATCTTCATATTTTTTTCATAAAGTAAAGATTCCATCTCTGCTAAAGACTGCTCAAGAAGCATCATGAAATTATTTGTTTCATAATTATATTCTAATTTACCGGCTTCTATTTTTGACATATCAAGCAAGCCATTAACAAGATACATTAACCTTTTTCCGCTATTTTGTACTATGGTTAAGAATTTGATATTTTTTGTTTCGTCATGTGGATTTTCGTTTTTAAGTGCCATCTTTGAATAATTGATTATTGCGTGAATAGGGGTGCGCAATTCATGTGTTATAGTAGAAAGGAATTCTGTTTTATGATTATTAGCAGCTTCGGCATATTCTTTGGCTGCAATAAGTCCGTATGTTTGCATTTCAATTAGTTCCTGTAGATGGTTACGGTGCTCTATTAACTTGTTTTCCAGTTTCTTTCGCTCGGTTATATCCTGTACAAGTAAAATAAAAACTTCTTCAATTATATTATCAGTTTTTGTGGTTTTTAGTTCACTAAGTGAAATAGAAATAGGTAATGACCTACCATCTTTTCTTAAGCCTTCTAATTCTGTTTTAAAATTAATGGGTTCTCCATTGATGATTTTATGGTATTCATTAATGTAATTTGTGTATCTAATAAAAGATTCTGTTGGCATTAAAGCCGAGATATCGGTCCCAACTATATCAGCCTCTTTATAACCAAAGATATTTTCAGCAGCCTTATTAAAATCTGTAATAATACCTTTTGATGTAGTTATTATAATTCCATCACGTGCATTATCGAGCACCGACTCCAAATAATCGCTTTTTAAAGTTAATGCCTTTTGCAATATATTACGTTCTATATTTGTAAAATATAATTTATCAACTGCATTTGCTATTAAGCCTATTTCATTATCATAATCTTTGTATGGAACTATGATTGCAGAATCGTTATTATTAAAATTTAGTATAATTTTTTGTAAACGCCTAATAGGAGTTACAACATTTGATGCAAGTTTCCAGAACAGAAAAACCCCAACTAATTGTCCAATAAGGCTAAGAGATATTATTTTGATCATTGTAAAATAAAGTTTATTTACCCTTTCTTGTAAAAGAACTTCTAATTCGTTCGTGATATCATCGGAAAATTTAGTAGTAATCGAACTTAAGCTTTTTCTAGTAAAGTAATAATTATCTAAACTCCGAGTTTTAGATGTTGTAAGTGACTCTATTTCATCCGTTACAGATAAGAATTTTTTTTGATAGTTTTCTGTATAAGGTTGTATATTAGTTTGGAGGCTTGAGCTTATTGCGGAAGACTTTGAGTTAATCTGTAATGCAAGGCTAATATCCTTATGTATTTTTTCTATACTGGTTTCTTTTGTTAACTTCAATAATTCTAAAATCCTAATATTGTCATCTTTTGCGAACTCTTTCTTTTTTGTGGTTAACTTATATATTGAATCATCTAAGCGGGAGATGTTAATCATAGCTTTTGGTAGTGCTATGATTGCTGCATGCATCATGTAATAACTATCAAGTTCTGCATCTAATATAAGACAGGATGCGTCTCCAATAGAGGAAATTAAGCCATATATTTTCTTTAAAATTTCTTCAAACGCTGCAGGGTCAATTTTTTCTGAAGCTTTGATCGTATCCCAATTCCTTTGGATATCAGTTATGGTGCTTTTATATGATTGCGCACGAAGACCTTTTTGATTGTAAATCTGTAAATTTTTTGTAAATGAATCACTTTTTGCAATTATTTCTGAAATAATTTTGTCAACAGCTTCAAGATTCTGTTGTGAATGACCGCTTAATTCAACACCAGATAGTTTTTGTATCTTTGCAATCTTGAACTCTATAAGTTTATATAGAAGCGATGTTAAATCACGCTCATGCCGAACACCTTTTAACTCATTTTTTGTAATATTTATGCTATTGCTATTGATGCTAACAAGTCCACAAACGGAAATGAAAAACGGTATAGTGAAGGCAACAACTATGCCAAATAACTGAGTCCTTATTGAAAGTTTCTGAATTTTTCTCAGCATTTACTACCGCATCGCTTTGTCATAAGGCGGGATATAAGAAAGCCCATTAATACATTGCAACATTTTCCTATGAAAATATGCAACAAAAATAGTATAAATTATAGTATCACACGCATAATATAATAATCAATTATTAATTGAATCACCAGCAAAACAGGCAAGAAGTTTATTGACATTACCGCCTGTTTTTACGATACTCACGCACAAGTTTTCAACCCTCTTCTTAATAGGGAGATTCGTTTCGGTGATAACATCAGTATTGCCTGTTTATAACAGGAGTAAATTGCAAATTGACCACGGTTTAGGGGTGTATCTTTATACCACTGATGGCAAGAAATATCTTGATTTTGTTTCAGGTGTGGCAGTTAATTGCCTTGGCCATTGCCCACCGCAATTGGTTGAAGCACTTCATAAGCAATCGCAGAAATTATGGCAGATCTCTAACTATTTCCAAATTCCCGGCATGAAAGAATTTGCAGATTTGCTGACGCAAAATAGCTTTGCAGATACAGTTTTCTTCTGTAATTCAGGTGCAGAAAGCATTGAGTGTGCAATAAAAATGATGCGTAAATATCATGATGCCACTGGCAATCCTGATAAATTTAGAATTATAACTTTTACAGGTGCCTTTCATGGCCGCACGCTGGCGGCTATCTGGGCGAGCAAGCGCGACCCTATGATGCAGGAAGGTTTTGGCCCTCCGGTTGATGGATTTGATAATGTTGAATTTGGCAATATTGAAGCTGTTAAGGCGGCTATCACGCCGGAAACTGCAGCTATACTTGTTGAGCCGATCCAGGGTGATGGCGGAATCAGGCCTGCAGGCGCTGAGTTTTTAAAGCAACTGCGCCAGTTGGCTGATGAGAATGGCCTGCTTCTATGCTTTGATGAAATTCAGTGCGGCATGGGAAGATCAGGCAAATTATTTGCTCATGAGCTTTATGGAGTGAAGCCAGATATTGTAACTTCTGCTAAGGGAATCGGCGGTGGCTTCCCACTTGGCGCTTGCCTTGCTACTGAAAAAGCAGCAGTTGGAATGACATCTGGAACCCATGGTTCAACTTATGGAGGCAACCCATTGGCAATGGCTGTTGGCCGCGTTGTTGTTACAGAGATTCTGAAGCCTGAATTTCTGGCAAACGTTGTCAAAATGGGCGAATTGCTGAAGGTAGGTCTTGAGAAATTAGCTAAAAAACATCCAAAAGTTATTGTAGAAGCGCGCGGGCTTGGTTTAATTCAAGGATTAAAATTAGTTCCAAATGCCAAGGAATTTGCCGTAAAACTTGAAGATGCAGGTTTGCTTGTGCCAACGGCCGCAGAAAATGTAATCCGTATGCTGCCACCATTAATTGTTGAACAAAAACATATTGATGAAGCGTTAACTGCAATTGATAAAGTTTGCGCTGATTACTAATTTTGTCATCTCCGTGAATACGGAAATGATAGTAAATTAAATATGGGACTATATGCCAAATTTCTTAGACATTGACCAGGTTTCATATTCTGAGCTACGTAAAATTATTGAACTTGCGAAAGACCTGAAAATCCGCCTGCAAAATGGCGATATGTGCCAGTCACTTCCGGGCAAACAGCTTGCTATGATTTTTGAAAAACCATCCACACGCACCCGCGCTTCATTTGAGGTGGGAATAAATCAACTCGGTGGCAACGCAATTATACTCAATACTGAAAATAGCCAGCTTGGCCGTGGTGAAAGTGCCTCTGACACAGCAAAGGTTCTATCACGTTATGTAAACCTTATGATGATAAGATGCTTCAGTCGTGAAATGCTACTTGAGCTTGCACAATATTCAGATGTGCCCGTTATAAATGGCCTTACTGATTACAGCCACCCTTGCCAGATTATGGCCGATATTATGACCATTGAAGAACATCGCGGCGACATTGCGGGTAAAAAAATCGCCTGGATTGGCGATGGAAACAACATGACAAATTCATGGATACATGCATCAGCACGGTTTGGTTTTGAGCTGAACATAGCAACCCCCTTAGAATATAAACCTGAGCAAGATATTATCGATTGGGCAAATGCAAATGGTGGCAAGGTTGTTTGGTCGGATAATCCTATTAATGCTGCAAAAGATTCGGATGCAATAAACACCGATACCTGGGTTTCAATGGGAAGCAAGGATGCTGATGAACGCATGAAGCTTTTGCAAGGTTTCCAGGTTGATTCTGCTTTGATGTCTAAAGCTAGAGAAAATGCAATTTTCTTGCACTGCCTTCCTGCACATCGCGGTGAAGAAGTTACAGCTGAGGTGATAGATGGATCTCAATCTGTAATTTTTGATGAGGCTGAAAACCGCTTACATGTTCAAAAAGCAATCATGATTTGGTGCTTGCAAAAGTAGTTTGTAGTTTGTACTTTATAATTTTTAATGTATAATCCATAATATTATGGTAAGTATTTGTTTTGTAATGCTTGCCAAGTAAAACAGCAAACCGCGCACATGTATGTCTAAGGAAAGGCAGGAGATAGCTGAAAAGGTAAGGGATGGCTCATATTTTAGGGATGCCATAGAGTGGTATAACGAGAAATATCTTTATCCCGTAACAGAACGCTCAATGATGTTCATATTTATGGTTGCTGCTGTTGTTGCTTTAATACCTATAGCAAGCTTCCTTGCAAAGATATCAGATTCTATAATTAAGATACCATTTCCAATTTATTCAGCAGATTTAACTGAACATTATTCAGTGATTAACACGCTTGCCAAGGAAGATGAATCACCTCAAACAGCAATAGCAGAATATTTGATTAAGGATTATGTAATATCACGTGAAGAATATATTTATAAAAATATTAACGCTGATAGTTTGAGGAATTTGTTAAAGAAAATAAAATTCTCATCTTCAAAACAGGTTCTAAACGAATATGTTGGATATATGAGTGATACAAATCCTTATAGCCCTATAACAAGATACAAGTATCACACAAACCGCTATGTTGAAATAAAATCACTGTCTTTTTTGGATAGCGATCAGACATCAGGTAAGTCAAGAGTTGTCTTCGAGGCAAAGGAAGTATCAAATGATGGTACAACCCAAAAGAGCACATGGGAAGTTACGCTAAATTTTAGACTTCCCGATATTGTTACAATTGCAAAGACCGGTTCTCCATTAAGGTTTGTTGTGGGATATTATAGGGCAAAACCATTGGATATAGGACCAAAAGAAAATGAGCCACAAGATAAAGGCAGTAGCCCTGAATCTAAACAAACAGCCTCGCCAGCTGGCGCTGCAGTTGCTAATCCGGCTCAACAAAACGTACAGGATACGAAAGCAGATGCTGCAAAACCAGCAGCGCCAGCTGACGCTGCGGTTGCTAATCCGGCTCAACAAAACGTGCAGGATACCAATGCAGATGCTGCAAAACCGGATGCTGCACAATCAGCCCCGCCAACTGCACCAAAGAATCCTGAAAGTAATGTATTAACAACACCTAACCAGCCAAAAAAAGGTCAGTAACATGAATCGTTCTGTTATTCTTATTATGATGATGATTCTATCGCCGATAGCGTCGTTTGCTATGCAAGAATCAAGACCTCTTCCTAGTGATCATCGCTTGAGGGTTATTACGTATAGCCCCAATTCAATGCACCACTATGTAGGATACTATGGATATGAAGCATCTATAATGCTAGATGATGGTGAAACTGTGCAAACGCTTGCAGTGGGTGGGGACCCCAGCACGTGGCAGATTGTGCCTTCTGGGAGCAGGATTTTTATAAAACCAATCGCTGATAATCCTGAAGATGCAAAAATGAATGCACTTTTGATAACAAACAAAAGGACTTACTATTTCATTCTTGAGGCTGCTGAAGTTGGGCCTTTGGGGCTGGATGACCCTAACCTTGTATTTGAAACAAGATTTGTCTATCCTGATGCAACAGGAACTGATCTGGTGAAGAAGATAACCTCAGATGATGCTGATATTCCAGACCTTAGCGAGCCTGGGCAATATAATTTCAATTATACAATATCTGGCAGTGAAATACTTGCACCAATGCGTGTATTTGATGACAGCGAGTTTACATATATTCAGTTTAATAAGAAAATTACTGAAATACCTGCTGTTTTCATGGTAGACTCAGAAGGCAAAGAAGCTCTGATAAACTTCCGTTCTGTTAAGGACTATATAATTATAGAACGTGTAACCAGTCAGTTCACCTTACGAAATGGTAACGATGCTGCTTGTATATTTAATGAGAGCCGCCCATTAAAGAGAATTAAAAAGGCGTCATAAACAGTCAAAAGGTTTTAATGGAGCAGGACTTAGTCAATATAGTTAGCGCAATAGAAAACCTGCCGGATCATAATTTTTATGGCAGGGTGCTTTCTATAAAAGGCTTGTTGGTTGAGTGTGGTGGCCTTGAAAAGGTTACCAGCATCGGATCCCGCTGTAAAATCATCACACGTTTTGGCACTGAAATTCCAGCTGAAGTGGTGGGAATCAGGAGTAATGTTACACTCCTAATGCCGTTTAAAGATTTAGAAGGCATTGGCATGGGCTGTATGGTTTGGCTTATGGATGCTGATTCAGGAATATATCCAGCAGATGATTGGCGAGGCAGGGTAATAAATGCCCTTGGCGAGCCTATTGATGGTAAAGGTTTATTGCCAAGGGGTGTAAAGAATTATCCACTGCGCGGCGTTCCGATTCCATCACATTCCAGACAAAGGGTGAAGGGTAAAATTGACCTTGGTGTGCGCTCGCTCAACACCTTCCTCACTTGCTGCAGGGGGCAGAGGATGGGGATTTTCTCAGGTTCAGGCGTGGGCAAATCAATGCTTATTTCAATGCTCACCAAATATTGTAATGTTGATATAAAAGTAATTGGGCTAATTGGCGAGCGTGGTCGCGAGGTTCAGGAATTCCTTCAGGAATATTTAGGTGAGGAAGGCCTTAAAAATGCGGTAGTTGTTGTGGCAACTGGTGATGAATCAGCACTTATGCGCCGTCAGGCCGCATATTTAACAATGACTATTTGCGAATATTTCCGCGATCAGGGAAAAGATGTGCTGTGCATGATGGATAGTGTAACGCGTTTTGCAATGGCGCAGCGTGAAATTGGCCTATCTGCCGGCGAGCCGCCCACTACCAAAGGCTATACTCCTACAGTTTTTTCCGAATTGCCAAAACTCCTTGAACGTGCAGGCCCAGGAATGGAAGGGCAGGGGGCAATCACAGGAATATTCAGTGTGTTGGTTGAAGGCGATGACCATAACGAACCTATTTCCGATGCGGCGCGTGGCATACTCGACGGGCATATTGTTTTGGAGCGCGCCATAGCTGAACGTGGCCGTTTTCCTGCGGTTAATATTTTGCGTAGTATTTCAAGGACAATGCCCGGCTGCAATACTGATGATGAAAATAAGCTGGTTTCAAAAGCAAAATCATTAATGGCAACGTATAATGATATGGCAGAGCTGATAAGGCTTGGTGCATATCGCCGCGGTGTTGATGCCAAGGTGGATGAGGCAATAAAATATTACGATATATTAGAAGAATTCTTACGTCAAAAACCAACAGACCGTAGCAACCTTGAAGATGGTTATGCCCAGTTAGCTAAAATTTTTCTCGCCTAATCTATGAAAAGCATAAATACCCTTATCAAAATAAATACCCGCGAACTTGACGAATTACGCAAGATAGTTGCAAAAAGCGAGGAAGAAATAGATAAGCTGATATTTTATAACAATAAAATGGAGGCTGAACTAGAGTTGGAACATGCACTTGTGACACAAAATCCTGAAATGGGTGTTATGTTCACAAATTATAAAAGAATGATTCGCGATAGGCAGGCAAATATTGAGGGATCACTGCGCGATATAGAAAGAAGGCTGGAATCATTAAAAGAACAAATCGCAGTAAAATTTAATGAAGTAAAAAAATATGAAATCCTGCTTGCAACAAAGCTTGAAGAATTAAGGAAAAAAGAGCTATCGGATGAAACAAAGGAGCTAAATGAAATGGCCATTAATAATTATTTAAAAGAAAATTCTGAAGAATAATTATTTATTTGAGGGCTCAGCGTTTGGTTTTGAAACGTTAGCCTTATCCTTTTTTGCCCCAGCTTTATATTCGCCGCACGGATAATTCTGCCTGAATATTTGCAGTAAAGTGGCAGATGCTGGCAATTGCATTTTATCCTGATTTTTATCAGTCCACTCAAGGAAGCCGCGAATGACTTCCTCGGTCGACACATCCATAGGCATACAAGTTTCAGTTTTAACCCCTTCATTTTGTAAAAGTAAAATCATGCCAGAGGAGCCAAAGAAATAGCCATTACAGATATTCTTTCTGGCAATACTCTCCCTTGTGGAAAAAACCCTCGAAAAATAATATTTACACGCAACATATATATCTCCAACCCTAACCGCAGTATCTTTGGCGGGTTTATCAATATTTTGGGCGGGCTCTTCAGTGGCTTGTTCTTTTTGTGGTAATTTTTGAACTGGTTTTAAATTCAATTCTTCAGCAAATGCGCTAACTGAAAAGAGTATAAGTAATATAAAAGAAATTAGAGTGGTTTTTCTCATATAGAATAACTCTCAACATAACACTCCCATGCAGCAGAATAGGCTGCCAGCTTTGCTATTAGCCCAAGCGCGCCACATAATTCCTTATCATTACTTTCCTTGCAAATGCTTGAGAAACTCATACCTGCAGCATTAAGGTTTTCAAATTCATCCCGCTGGGTATTGGTGCGGTATATGCAGCCTACTGATTCACCACCTACAATGTAAATCATTGGTTCTGCGGTGTTCTCTCCCACTTTGTCAATTGTAGGCACGCCTTCTTGGATTATAACCTCAGTGTTATGTGCGCCACCTTTTATAATGTCCATTTTTTTGCGGATGTCTCTGCCCATGGCCAACACTTCGGCGCCAGAACGAGCTGTCATTATACCCATCCCATAAGTTCCCATATCAGATTTAATAAACACATAAGGCGTGCCATCTATGCCATATTCTTTATATTTCTCAGATATTTGCATAATTAATTTATCAACCTGTGTGGCCACACATTCAAGGCCAAGTTTTTCCTTAAAATTTACTATGCCGCAGCGGGCGAAATAAGTTGAAATCAGCCAAGGGTCAATGCCGAAGACAAGAGCAAAATCACGCGCCATGTTGTTGTATGTTTCAAAATGTGAAGTTTTGCGACGTTTATGCCAGCCAAATTCTACAGGCGGGGAGACGGTTTGTTTCACATTTGTAAAAAGTTCTGGTGCGCCAACGGTCAAATCGTTATTGAGCAAAATAAAATCCGGCGTAAAACCATCCTGTGTTGAAATTATGCCATTATTTTTTACAAGCGGCTTTAGTTGCAATTCAATGCCAGATGGAGTTGTAAAATTAGCCTGCTCGCCAGATTCATATGTAGCAATGCTGCTGAGTTCAACCTCAAAACCGGCATTTTTTATAATGCTAGATAGTACGCCAACATTTTCTAAATAATATGTGTTGCGGGTGTGGTCTTCAGTAATAATCAGGATTTTTTTTACAGCTGCGAAATGACTGGTAAAGAAGTCCTTAAAATGGCTGACAGCTTTGTTGCGCTCATATTCATTTAAATTATTGAATCCGGCGGGAAATAAGTTTGTGTCAACCGGAGCCAGCTTATAGCCTGAATGGCGTAAATCTACCGAATTATAAAAAAACGGCGGCGTATTTTTAGAAATACTGCTGAACCAATCATTTACTTCGCCAGAGCGCTCATGCAAAAGTTTTTTAATTTGCGTGATGATAGGTGATTGCTGAGCCTGGTTAATTTCTAAAATTTGGTTTTTCATCCCAATCCCCTAAAATACTAAAAACACCAGCAAGCGCAACTATAGCCGCTGTATCCGCCCTAAGTATACGTGGTCCCATACCAACTGGTATAACATAGGGTTGTTTTTTCAATAATGCAAACTCTTGCGAAGAAAAACCACCTTCAGGGCCAATTAATATTGCATATTTGCCGCCTTTTTCAAGCTTTGCAAGTGCCTGTACCATAGGCGTGCCGCCGCCAGATTCATCGCAGAGGATTAATTTGCGAATCTCGTCATTGCCCGAGTTCGCCATAGGCGGACTATAGGGCAACCCATCTTTGGATCCCCCTATAGTTTTGCCTTGCAAAACTCGGGGGATGACGGGCTTGTTCCAATTATCCAGCAATTTCTCAAGAGTTATAGCTTCCATAATTTCAGGCACTGTTATGCGCTGAGACTGCTCCGCCGACTCAATTGCAATTGCGCCAAGCCTGTCACCATTTACTTTATTAACAATTGTGTGCTTGGTAATGACTGGCTGCAGAACACTTGCGCCAAGCTCGGTGGCTTTTTGCACAATGTTGGTTATAGGAGAATTTTTAACAGGGGCAAAGCATAGCCACACATCTGGCTCCTGTTTTTGCGGCTTGGTTTGTTCATGCACAATAAGCTGGCAGTGTTTTTTTCCTGTTGAGGAAATATTTGCCAGCCATTCACCATCAACGCCATTAAAAATGAGGATCGCATCACCTTCTTTTTTACGCATCACATTAACCAGATAATGCGCCTGTTCTTTTTCCAGATAAACGATTGTTGATTTTTGCAAAGGGGTTGTTGTAAATAACCTTATTTTGGGGTAATGGTGCATTTGGCTAGTTGTTAGTGTCTGTTGTTAGTGCAAGTATAAATACACTAGCTGAAATTAACTAACAACTAATAACTGACACTGATAACTAACCCACAGGAATCACATGACCCAACCAATATCCATCACCGGCCCAGAGCAGAAAGCAAAGTCGGGTAATACTAAACAGCTAATTATCCTGCTGCATGGGCTGGGGGCGGATGGTAACGATTTATTCGGGCTGGTTCCATATTTTGCTGATTTTCTTCCAGATGCCCATTTCATTTCACCAAATGCTCCTTTTCCATGCGACATGGCGCCATATGGCCGCCAATGGTTTAGCCTGCAGGTGCGTGAGGAAAAGGCAATCTTAGATGGTTTGAAAATTGCCGAACCAATATTGAATAATTTTATCGATAGCAAACTTAAAGAACTTGGCCTTGAAGAAAAAAACCTTGGCATAATTGGGTTTTCGCAAGGTACTATGCTTGCGCTGCACACTATTTTGCGCCGCGAAAAAGAAATAGGCGGGGTAATAGGATATTCAGGCGCTTTGGTTGCGTCCCATCTTTTAAAGGACGAGCTGAAATCTAAGTCACTAATTTGCCTTGTGCATGGCGAAGACGACCAGGTTGTACCGTTTGACGCTTTCAGCCAGGCAGTTTCAGTGCTTCAAAAACAGGGCGTGGAGGTGCATGGCTATTCACGCGAAGGGCTTGGCCACGGTATTGACCCTGCGGGTATGCAGATTGGCCAGAAGTTTTTGAAGGGGGTTTTGGGATAATTTTAAATTTAAGATTTAAGATTCCCTTAGCGGATGCTTTTCATTTACAAGTTTCCTCATCCGTTCACTCAAAACATGGGTGTAGATTTGCGTTGTTGAAATATCAGAGTGGCCAAGAAGTTCCTGCAGTGCCCGCAAATCAGCACCATGATGCAGCAAGTGGCTGGCGAATGAGTGCCTTATAACATGCGGAGAAACTTTTGCCCTATCAATTCCAACATCAACTGCAAGCTGCTTGATTAGCTGGAAGAAACGTTGCCGCGTTATGTAACCTTCTTTTGAATTTGAGGGGAATAGATAACGGCTTTTTTCTTTTTCTTTAAGGAAAGAAGCGCGAAGTGGCAGGTATTTTTCCAATGCATCCAGCGCACTATTATTCAAAATTACCATGCGCTCTTTGCGTCCCTTGCCCTTGATTATAAGGATTTCTTTGAGTTTTTTATCCTTACCACTTTGCTGGATAGTATCAATAGGCAGTGAAACAAGTTCTGTAACCCTCATGCCCGAGGCATACATAATTTCCAGCATAGCAGTCAGTCGCAGCCCTTCTGGTGAGGAATCCTTATGGGCGGAGCCGAGTAATAAATCTACCTCAACTTCGCTTAAATATTTAGGCAGACTGGAGCCATTTTTCGGGCTTTCAAGTTTCAGCGCTGGGTTGTCATTCCTTAAATGCTCCATGCATAAAAATTTATAAATTTGCCTGATAGCAGAAATTCTGCGTGCGGCGGTTTTACTGGAGAGGCCTAAAGCAAAAACATTTTGTAGATATTTTTCTAAATCAGCACTTTGCGCGGCCTCAATGCTGGTTTTATTTTTTGTAAGGAATAGGAAGAAATCTTCAAGATCATGGCGGTAAGCATCTAACGTATTACGCCCTGAAGCTTTTTCTGCTGCCATGCTATCTAGGAATTGTTCAATAACATTATATTTTATCATATTACAGGTTTTTATTGTGTTTTTAGAATCTTGCTTTAAATAGTAATTGTGTGAATTATATAGGAAATTATATGCGACCACTGCCCCAAATACAACCCTCTAAAACTATCGTGCTGGTTGGGCTTATGGGCTGTGGTAAATCCACCATAGGAAGGCGCTTGGCAAAGGCTCTGCAAATGCCGTTTGTTGACCTTGATAACCATATTGAAAATATATTGAAAATGTCAGTCACAGAAATTTTTGCTAAATATGGCGAGGAGAGTTTCCGCGCGATGGAGCTGGGAGAAATAAAGAAAATTCTTGTTGAGAGCCCTTTAGTGCTTGCAACTGGGGGAGGTGCATTCATAAACGATGAAATCCGAAATTTAATTAAAGATAGCGCAGTTTCTGTGTGGATAAATGCAGATTTGGCAACGCTTCTGGAGCGTGTTTCCCGCCGTAATACCAGGCCACTTCTTGAAAATGGCAATAAGGAAGAAATCATGCAAGAGCTTATGGAAAAACGCTACCCGATTTATGAGCAGGCTGATATAAACGTGCATTCCGGACACGGTTCGCATGATGTGGTGGTGCGTAAAATAATTGAGGCATTAAATGAGCAGCATTGAAACATTAAAGGTTGAGCTAGAAGACCGCAGTTACGAGATTTTAATAGGAGGCGGCCTTTTAGCAAATGCTGGCGAGCATCTGGCTAAAGTTCTGCCTACAAAGAAAGTGTTTATTGTTACTGATGATAATGTTGCAAAGTTATATCTTAAAATATTGGAAGAAGCTCTTGATAAAGTCGGAATAATTTCCCACTCGCATGTAATCACTCATGGGGAGCAAAGTAAAAGTTTTGCCAATCTGGAAAATTTATTGGATGCCATTTTTGCAACGAAACCAGATCGCAAAACTACTCTTATAGCCCTTGGCGGCGGTGTGGTTGGTGATTTAACGGGCTTTGCGGCAAGCATTATTCTGCGCGGTATAAATTTCATCCAAATCCCTACAACATTGCTAGCGCAGGTGGATAGCTCGGTTGGCGGCAAGACTGGCATAAACAATAAATTCGGCAAGAACCTTGTGGGTAGTTTTTATCAGCCGCTTTTGGTTTTGGCAGATACGGATACTTTGCACTCATTGCCAGAGCGGGAGTTCAAAGCTGGTTATGCGGAAGTGGTTAAATATGGCTTTATAAATGACTTGGCTTTTTTTGAGAAGCTAAAAGAAGCTCTACCAAACATTAGTAATGAGCAGATTCGCAAATCTTTAGAAGTTATTTCAAAAGACCATATAATGACACCGATTGTTAAAACATCCTGCATGTCAAAAGCCAAAATCGTAAGTGCTGATGAGCGCGAGGGCGGGGTGCGGGCGCTGCTAAACCTCGGCCACACATTTGGGCACGCGCTTGAAAAAGCAACCGGCTATAGTGATAAGTTGTTGCATGGTGAGGCAGTGGCAATCGGTATGGTTTTTGCCTTTAAGCTTTCTCATAAAATGGGTTTGTGTGAGGCTGCCCAGGTGCAAAAAGTTACGGAGCATTTGCAAGGGATGGGGCTGCCAATTTCACCGCTTGAGATTAAGAAAGTTTGGGATGTTGACGATTTAATGGCATCAATGCGGCAGGATAAAAAGGCGTTTAATGGCAAAATGACATTCATTTTAGCCCGCAAAATAGGTGAGTGTTTTATTGAAAATAATGTTCCAGAAAATTTAGTGCGTGATGTTATTGTGGAAATTCTTGCAGGAAAATAACTAGGTCTTAAATAGGCGGAAAATATGAATTTTTATACACCATTTACCACTATCCTACTCCTCACTGCATCTAACATTTTTATGACATTCGCATGGTATGGCCATTTAAAATTCAAAAGCACATCCATATATTTAGTGATTTTAATTAGTTGGAGAATAGCATTTTTTGAATATTGCCTGCAAGTGCCTGCAAACCGCATGGGTAGTGGCTATTTTTCAACAGTGCAGCTTAAAACAATCCAGGAAATTATAACCCTTTGTGTTTTTATATTATTTTCCTGGCTATATCTTGGTGAGGAGTTACGCTGGAACCATTATATAGGTTTTATCTTTATTGTTCTGGCTGCGTTTTTTATGTTCAAGAAATGGTAGGCAAATATAACTATTTATCAGCAAATTTTACACGAATTTTATTTTCGCCTATCTTCTTGTTATGCAACGCTTTTATTGCGCTCTCTGCCTCTTTTTTATCAGCAATTTCAACAAATCCGAAACCTTTGGAGGTTCCTTTAACTTTATCCATCACCAAATCAACTGAAACAACTTTTCCATAAGGGGTGAATAATTCACCCAATTCGTCTTTGTTAATGTTACGTGGCAAGTTAAGCACAATTATTTTCATTATCACCCCAGAAAAATTTATTTCCTTTACTACACTTTCTATTATAAATATACCAGTATAAAGTATTGCTAGTATTAAGTTTAATTTAATGGTACATCAAGGATTCTTATCTCTTTGGTTGCCCACTTACTGTTAGGAAATATATGTTTGAGTTCGTTTTTGGCGGCGTAGTCGCTTTGGCTGTTCTAGGCTACCTAGTATATGCTCTTATTTATCCTGAAGAATTTTAAGGAGTCATTATAATGACAAATATTGGTTTATTCCAATTAGTTGCTTATTGCGTTATTGTGTTACCACTTTCGGTATTGTTCGGAAGTTATATCGCAAATGTATTTTCTGGAAATAACACTCTTCTTTCAAAGCTGCTGCAACCTATTGAAAATTCAATATATAAAATTTGCGGCATTGATAGTAAAACTGAACAGGGCTGGGTGGCTTATGCAACTGCGATGCTGGTTTTTAATTTTGTTGGGTTTGCCGCACTTTTTGCTGGTTTAATACTGCAAAATCTTCTGCCGCTAAACCCAAGAAGTTTTTCCGGGGTAGAAGTTGCGCTGGCATTTAATACAGCAGTCAGCTTTGTTACTAATACTAACTGGCAGGCTTATAGCGGTGAGAGTACCATGAGCTATTTCAGCCAGATGACCGGGCTTACAGTGCAGAATTTCCTCTCTGCCGCAACTGGCCTTGCTTTGGTAATTGCTTTGATTAGGGCCATAATTCGAAGCGGTGTTAATACGATTGGTAATTTCTATGTCGATTTAACCCGCTCTGTATTATATATACTCCTACCACTTGCAGTTGTTGGTGCAATTTTACTTGTATCTCAGGGTGTTCCACAGAACTTAAATAATTATGCTGACGTGCAAACTATAGAAGGTGCCAGCCAGGTTATTCCACAAGGGCCGGTTGCCTCGCAAGTTGCTATTAAGCAAATTGGTACTAATGGTGGCGGCTTTTTTGGTACAAACTCTGCCCATCCTTATGAAAATCCAAACCCAATTTCAAACTTGCTTCAGATCGTATTTATGCTGCTGATTCCGGTTGCTCTTCCATTCGCATATGGAAAAATGGTGAATGATAAAAGACAAGGCTGGTCAATTTTTGCTGCTATGGCAGTGCTTTTTGTGGTTGGTCTTGGTGTATCTTACCATATGGAAAACAAGCTTAATCCTGCTTTTGCACCTTATGGAATCACCAGTAATATGGAAGGAAAAGAGGTGCGCTTTGGCGTTCCGGCATCAAGTTTCTGGTCGGTGGCAACAACAGCAACTTCAAGCGGATCGGTAAATTCGGTACATGATAGTTTTATGCCGATGAGCGGCATGGTACAAATTGTTAATATAATGCTTGGTGAAGTTGTGTTTGGCGGCGTTGGTTCAGGACTTTATGGAATGATGATTTTCATTATAGTCACTGTGTTTATAGCCGGATTGATGGTTGGTCGCACACCTGAATATATGGGTAAAAAAATCGAGGCTAGAGAGATAAAGCTAGCCATACTTGCCATGTTGACTGTGCCAGTTGGCGTTCTTGGAATGGGCGCTGTCTCAATTCTTGTGCCAGAAGGTGTGGCCTCAATTTCAGCCTCTGGCCCTCATGGTTTAACACAGTTCCTATACGCACATGCATCAGCAACTGGTAATAATGGTTCCAGCTTCAGCGGGTTTAATGGCAACACTACATATCATAATATTGCATTAGCAATTGAGATGATTATCGGGCGCTTCCTTTATATAATTCCAATGCTTGGCATTGCAGGCTCACTTGTTAAAAAACATCCTGTTCCATCTTCAAGCGGCACCTTCCCAACTCATGGATTGCAATTTGTGGGGTTGTTGGTTGGAATCGTTGTGATTGTTGGCGGGTTGACTTTCTTCCCAGTGCTTGTAATTGGACCTGGGTTGGAGCATTTATTGATGGTGAAATAGCCACTGGCTGGAATTTAATTTTCTCCGGTTGTTAAAAA
>Ga0114977_10000476_pt1 | contig 26887 bp, 25 predicted proteins | sample S_130805_MF_Meta_FD_87026 | JGI IMG/M metagenome (GOLD analysis project Ga0114977, IMG submission 87026) | Freshwater microbial communities from Lake Simoncouche, Canada to study carbon cycling - S_130805_MF_MetaG | ecosystem: Environmental > Aquatic > Freshwater > Lake | place: Lake...
GGTTGCTGGGTTCGTTGTGCGTAATCCATCGACACTTACATCTAACTGGCGTAGCGAAAACTCGCTAGAGGCGGAATTAGTCGCGCAGAATATAGTTGGTATCCAAGGTGTTGACACACGTGCCATAACACGCCATCTTCGCGATCGTGGCTCTATGCGTGTGGGCATTTTTTCTGACTTGGATCTCACCCGTGAAGAAATGGTGGTAGAAGTTCGCAAGGTAGAGGCGATGAGTGGTGCATTTTTGGTAGCCGATGTTTCAACGCCACAGCCATACATCGTTCCAGCCATGGGGGATAGAAAGTTCGTCGTAGCCGCCCTCGATCTGGGAATAAAGGCTGCGACTCCGAAAGCTCTAGCCCAACGCGGAGTCGAGGTTCATGTACTTCCATTTAACTCAACTATTGAAGATATTGCAGCGCTTAATCCAGATGGAGTATTTATATCTAACGGCCCCGGTGATCCAGCAACCATGGTGAACACAATCGATTTAGTGCGCGAGATATTGCTACGGGAGATTCCGATCTTTGGAATATGTTTTGGACACCAAATATTGGGTCGGGCATTAGGATTTGAAACCTACAAACTCACATTTGGGCATCGCGGGATCAATCAACCTGTAATCGATAAAAACACAGGCACTGTGGAGATAACATCACATAATCACGGATTTGCACTCAAAGCTCCTACCGATGTTCAGTTTTCAACGGTTTATGGCACAGGAGAAGTTACACATGTATCGCTCAATGATGGGGTTGTCGAGGGACTGCAGTTACTAGACCGACCAGCTTTTTCGGTCCAGTATCACCCGGAAGCGGCCGCTGGCCCCCATGATGCTGCATATCTCTTTGATCGATTCGTTGAGTTGATGAGCAAGAAGGTCGCTGTCTAATGCCATTAGATGCCGCGATAAAATCAGTTCTCGTTATTGGTAGTGGACCGATTGTTATCGGTCAGGCATGCGAATTTGATTACTCGGGTACCCAGGCCTGTCGTGTTTTGCGCGAAGAGGGAATCCGCGTAGTTCTAGTTAACTCCAACCCTGCAACGATTATGACCGATCCGGAGTTTGCCGATGCTACCTATATCGAACCTATTACATCTGATGCGATTGAAAAGATTATCGCCCATGAAAAACCCGATGCAGTCTTAGCAACTCTTGGTGGCCAGACCGCGCTCAATGCCGCTATCGAGCTATTTCATCAGGGAATTTTGGCGAAACACGGGGTGCGTTTAATCGGCGCTGATGTGGATGCCATCAATCGTGGCGAAAATCGTGAGTTATTTCGTGAGATCGTTGCAAAGGTTGGCGGTGAATCTGCTAAATCCGTTATTTGTCACACGATGGATGATGTTCTTGAAGGAGTAAAGAAACTAGGTTTTCCAGTAGTTATTCGTCCCTCATTCACAATGGGTGGCTTGGGTTCTGGTATTGCATTTGATGCCAAGCAGCTCGATCAGATTGCTGGCGCCGGACTACGACACAGTCCGACATCGGAAGTTCTCCTGGAAGAGTCGATTATCGGCTGGAAGGAGTACGAGCTCGAAGTTATGCGCGATCGCAAAGACAATGTTGTGATTGTTTGCAGTATTGAAAACATAGATCCAATGGGAGTTCACACCGGAGATTCGATAACCGTAGCGCCGGCTATGACTTTAACCGATGTTGAGTATCAGATGTTACGTAATTTATCTCTGGATATTATCCGCGAAGTTGGTGTTGATACAGGGGGATGCAACATCCAGTTCGCCGTTAACCCAGCAAATGGTCGAATTATCGTGATTGAGATGAATCCACGTGTTTCTCGCTCGAGTGCCTTGGCATCAAAGGCAACTGGATTTCCAATCGCTAAAATTGCAACGAAGCTAGCGATTGGCTACACCCTCGATGAGATTCAAAACGATATTACAAAGCTAACACCAGTCTCTTTTGAGCCGACCTTGGATTATGTAGTTGTAAAGGTGCCACGATTTGCCTTTGAGAAATTTGCCGATGCTGATCCGCGTCTCACCACGACTATGAAGAGTGTTGGAGAGGCGATGGCTATTGGCCGTTCGTTTTCGGAGGCGTTGATGAAGGCGCTGCGATCTCTAGAGCGTAAAGAGGCGATATTTACATGGCCTCTATTAAAGGGCGATGAGCTACAGGAGCTTTTATCGGCCCTAGCGGTGCCAACTGAGTATCGCTTGCAGCAGGTGCAACGTGCTCTCTGGGCCGGTGCAACTATTGACGAAATCTTTGCGGCCTGCAAAATCGATCCATGGTACTTGCGACAGATTCAGTTGATTAACGAGCAAGCAGCGACAATCGCTCAGCCAGGTGAACTCAGCATGGAGCTTTTAAAAGATGCTAAAGGTGCAGGTTTTTCAGACTCGCAGATAGCATCACTGCGCGGAATTCCTGAGGATGAAGTTCGGCGAATTAGGCATCACTTAAATATTCGTCCTGTGTATAAAACTGTCGATACATGTGCCGCCGAGTTTGAAGCCTTCACTCCGTATCACTATTCAAGTTATGAGGAGGAGAGTGAAGTTCGCCCACGAACAACTCCAGCTGTAATTATCCTTGGTAGTGGTCCTAACCGTATCGGTCAAGGTATTGAGTTCGACTATTCGTGCGTTCACGCATCCTTTGCACTGCGTGCAGCAGGTTATGAAACGATAATGATTAACTGCAACCCTGAAACTGTTTCAACCGATTATGACACCAGTAACCGTTTATATTTTGAGCCACTCACTCTTGAAGATGTACTAGAAGTAATTCATGCTGAAACCCAAGCGGGACCGGTATTGGGAGTAATCACCCAGCTCGGTGGTCAGACCCCATTAGGACTTGCAGCCGGTTTAAAGGCGAATGGTGTCACCATTTTAGGTACCAGTCCCGAAGCGATTAATTTAGCTGAAGAGCGTGGTGCATTCGGTCAGATATTGGTAGATCAAGGGCTCAATGCTCCGGAGTTTGGTATGGCATCCTCACAGTTAGAAGCGATAACGATCGCTACCCGCATTGGTTATCCCGTACTCGTTCGACCATCCTTTGTTTTGGGTGGAAGAGGGATGGAGATTGTCTACGACGACAATGCCCTTGCCGGCTTTATCTCACGGGCTACCGATATAACACCTGATCATCCAGTTTTGGTCGATCGATTCTTAGATAGTGCTATCGAAATAGATGTAGATGCACTCTTCGATGGTAGCGAGCTCTTCTTAGGTGGAACCATGGAGCATATTGAGGAGGCTGGAATTCATAGTGGAGACAGCGCCTGCGTGCTTCCATCCATGACGATCTCTTCGGCACAATTGGCAGAGATTAAATTAGCTACGACAAAGATTGCTAAAGGTGTTGGAGTTCTTGGTTTGATTAATATTCAATTCGCAATCGCAGGAGATATCCTTTACGTGTTAGAGGCTAATCCACGTGCATCCCGTACTGTGCCATTTGTTAGCAAGGCAACAGGTGTTGCACTAGCTAAAGCCGCGGCCCGTATCTCACTAGGAACATCGATAGCAGAACTTCGCAGCGAGGGTATCTTGCCCAAATCTGGTGATGGCGTTGCAAAGGGTGTGTCTGTGAAAGAAGCGGTGCTTCCCTGGAATCGATTCCGCCGCACTGATGGTCGTGGTGTCGATGCGATTCTTGGTCCTGAGATGCGATCTACAGGTGAAGTGATGGGTATCTCTCCAGGCTTTGGAGAGAGCTACGCAAAGTCACAGATACAGGCCTTCGGTCCGCTGCCAAAGAGTGGCACAGTATTTATATCCCTTGCCGATAAGGACAAGGCGTCAGGGATAGAGGCAGCTGCCGGATTAGCCACTTTAGGTTTTAGAATCTTGGCAACCGATGGCACAGCGCGATATTTGGCCGAACATGGAGTAGTTTCCATATCTGTTCGTAAAAATTCAGATGGTACGGGGCCGATGGGCGAACCTACGATCGTAGAGATAATTAACTCGGGGGATATTGATTTAGTGATTAATACACCAGTAGGACGAGGCGTTCGAGCCGATGGATGGCTCATTCGTACCGCTGCAGTACAACGATCGATCCCAATTATTACTACGACTGCCGGCTTTAATGCCGCCGTAGAAGGAATTCGCTTTCTACAATCACACGAGCTATCTATAAAACCACTACAAGAGTGGTTGGCTTAAAAATGGCACTGATTAATAAGAATGCCGCACAGATAAATGCGACCATAGTCGGCAACAAACGAGTCGGCCAATATCACCAATTGATAATAAATATCGGCAACCTTGCACAAGCATGTAAACCAGGCAACTTTGTTGCGATCAGTGTCGGTGGTGAAACATCAGGGATGGTTCTAAGACGCGCCTTCGCGATCTCACGAGTATCTACCAACACCACATTGGGTGGAACTATGGAGCTCATCGTTGCACCCCACGGTCAGGGGAGTCGATGGTTATGTGCTCAGCCTGAGGGCGCGGTTTTAAATCTTGTCGTACCACTTGGAACTGCTTTTGGAATTCCTACAGAACCGGTGCAAGTTCTACTTGTCGGTGGGGGATATGGCTCAGCGCCTCTATTTGGATTGGCTGAAACACTTAACGCCCGCGGATGTCGAGTGGATATGTTGCTGGGTGCAAGTACGGCTGGAAAGATTTATGCACCGATGGAGGGAAAGCGGGCAGTTAACTCTCTGCGAATTTACACCGAGGATGGCTCTATGGGTCAGATGGGTCGAGTTACAGATCCCATTGCCTCACTTATTAAAGATATGGATATCGCAGTGATCTACTCCTGTGGCCCAATGGCAATGCTCTCAGCAATTAATGCGATCACATCGCAGAGTGATGTGATTCATCAGTGTGCAGTTGAAGAGTCGATGGCCTGTGGCATTGGTATCTGCATGACATGTGTGCTTCCCGTCGCCGATGAAACTGGCGCCGTGTCGATGTTGCGCTCATGTATTGATGGACCTGTTATGGATGGCGCCTTTGTTCAGTGGGATAAAGTGGGTCAGATCTTATGACGAGTGTCGATCTCTCAACGACTATTGGAAATGCTTGGTTTCCAAATCCAATCTTCACTGCAAGTGGATGCGCTAGCTCTGGTCGTGAACTCGCACAGTTTTTTGACCTCCATGACCTTGGTGGTGTTGTTACAAAATCAGTGATGAGCAAGGCACGTACTGGTCGTCCAACGCCTCGTATGGCTGAAACTCCTAGCGGCATGCTTAACTCAATTGGACTTCAGGGGCCAGGAATCGACGCCTTTATCGCTAAAGATATTCCCTATTTAATCGAGCAAAAAGCCCGAATTATCGTTTCAATCGCAGGGGAGACTGTTGAAGAGTATTCAACTCTTGCACGCAAGCTGCGCTCCGTCTCGGGGATTAGCGCGATCGAAGTAAATATCTCATGTCCAAATGTTGAAAATCGAGGAATGGTATTTGCCTGCGATCCCGATGCATCGCGGCGCGTTATTGATGGTGTACGACGAACTATTGGTGGCGAGCTTCCAATTATTGCAAAGCTTTCTCCCGATGTAACAGATTTAGTTGCAATTGCTCGCGGTGTTGTCGATGCCGGAGCCGATGCTCTGGCGCTGATAAACACCGTTCTTGGCATGGTAATTAATCTTGACACGATGCGCCCTCATCTGGGTGGAAAAACAGGCGGTCTCTCTGGGCCTGCTATAAGACCGATAGCCGTTCGTGCGATATATCAAGTTCATGAAGCTATGCCTAAGGTTCCAATCCTCGGAATGGGCGGGGTCTCTAATGGCCGCGATGCACTTGAGATGATCGCCGCTGGTGCCTCTGGTGTTTCTATTGGCACAGCTAGCTTCGGCAATCCCATGGCGTTAATCTCCATAGCCCAAGAGTTGAAAGATCTTTTGAGCGCTAAGGGTTTTGCATCTCTGCGAGATGCTATCGGCTTTGCTCACCGAGTTGAGACAGGACAATAAGATGACAATAAAAGCACCTGTTGTTCTAGCCGTTGATACATCCGATTTATCAACGGCCATTGAATGGGTAAAGGCGACCCAAGGTTTGATCTCAGTTTACAAACTTGGATTAGAGTTTTTCTTAACTTATGGCCATGAGGGCGTTCGTGCTATTACTAGTGAGACCGATAGCGACATTTTTCTTGATTTAAAACTTCACGATATTCCCCATACGGTTAGTGGTGCCGCTCGTGCAATCTCTTCACTTCGTCCAAAGTATTTAACCGTACACGCATCTGGGGGGAGTGCAATGGTTGCCGCTGCGGTAGATGCCGTACCCTCCACTTTCGTAACTGGTGTTACGATTTTAACCTCGCTCTCTGAATCTGATGTTGTAGAGATCGGGTTTAAGGAAAACGCCCTGGATAGCGCAGTTGTTCTATCCAAAGTTGCAGTTGGCGGTGGAGCGCGAGCGATTGTCTGCTCTCCACTTGAAATTCTTGCAATCCGCCAAAGTGTTGGCCCAGAGATCACAATCATTACCCCAGGTGTTCGACCCGCAGAGTTTTCATCCAGCGATGATCAGAGTAGGACGATGACACCGCGCGAGGCGATTGATAGAGGAGCAAATCTCGTTGTTATTGGACGACCGATTACCTCAGCGTGGAGTGAAGGCGCATCTGCAGTGCGTGAGCGAGCCGAGCTAATCTGTTCTCAGATTCTCTAATCGGATCGGCATTGGACTAGATTTCAATCATGGGCGCACCTCCGATACTCACTCCCGAAGAGCGCGCGGCCGCACTATTGAAGGCCAGTCAATCGCGTAAGCGTCGGGCAGATATCAAATCTAAGATTAAAAGTGGTGAGTTCTCTATCGATACAGTGCTAGAGATAGCGGCAAATGAAGATGCTGTCGCAAAGATGAGAGTGCGCGAACTCTTAGAGGCATTAAGTGGCGTTGGAAAGGTGCGCGCGGGTGCCTTAATGGAGCGATTAAATATCTCGCCAACGCGTAGGATTGCAGGGCTAGGTCGTCATCAGATTAAAGAGTTACGGAACGAGTTTATGAAATCCTCTCATGCGCTAAAGCCGGGTAAACTTCTTGTTCTCTCAGGTCCTGGTGGTGTTGGTAAGAGTACTGTGGCTGCCAGATTGCGCGCCTCAGGAGATTTTTGGGTAAGTGTCTCAGCGACAACTAGATCACCACGAGCTAATGAACATGACGGTGTGGACTATTACTTTATTAGTGGTGAAGAGTTTTCTCGAAGAGTTCGCAACGATGAGTTTCTAGAGTGGGCAGAGTTTGCAGGAAACAGATATGGCACGCCTAGTTCAGCAGTTGAAGAGGCACTCCTTGCAGGCCGAAACGTCTTACTTGAGATTGAGATCGATGGCGCTAGACAAGTGAAGTCACATCTTCCCGCATCGATCCTTGTCTTTTTAGAGCCGCCGACGTGGGAGGAGTTAGTAGCCCGCCTTGAAGGTCGAGGTACAGATAACCCCGAGCGCCGAGCCGAGCGATTGCAGTTAGCCCAAGATGAGCTGGCTGCAGCCCCCTTCTTTGACCTCGTTATCGTAAATGATCAGGTCGAGAAGGTCGTAGAACAACTGATAGGATTAACCTCTTAACCACATGGTTGCAGTGCGATATGAGCGGGGAAAAAAATATGGATGGCATTACAAATCCACCGATTGATGAACTCCTAGACAAAAGTGGCTCTAAGTACAGCCTTGTTCTCTATGCTGCAAAGCGCGCGCGCCAGATCAATGCATATTATTCACAGCTCGGAGAAGGCCTGCTTGAATATGTTGGGCCCCTGGTTGAAACACATGTACATGAGAAGCCACTATCTATCGCGCTACGCGAGATCAATGAAGGCTTACTCACTATTGAAAATCTTGAACCAACGGCTTAAATAGCCTCTTTCCTACATATGTCTGCCGCCACTCGTGAGGTTGTTCTCGGAGTTGGAGCGGGAATCGCGGCCTATAAATCATGTGATCTACTGCGCCGATTACAAGATCGCGGATATGTAATAACAGTTGTACCAACACCCTCATCCCTTAACTTTGTTGGCGCAGCTACATGGGCGGCGTTATCGGGGCGCCCAGTAGCTAGTCATGTCTGGGAAAATACACATGAGGTTGCACATATCTCCATCGCCGAGCGCGCTAATTTCTTTCTTATAGCGCCGGCAACAGCGGATTTAATGGCACGTATTGCGACTGGACGTGCTGATGATCTGCTAACTAACTTGGTCTTAGCATCGGATGTACCGATCATGATTGTTCCTGCAATGCACCCGCAGATGTGGAACGACGCCGCGACAGTTTCAAATGTTGAGACATTACGCGCGCGCGGCTATGTCGTCATGGAGCCCGAAATTGGGCGCTTGACCGGCAGTGACTCCGGACAGGGAAGATTTCCAGAGGTTTCAGCGATTATTGAGAGATTTGATTCAATGACAGGAAACGTTCGAGACTTGACGGGCAGAAAGATTTTAATCTCTGGTGGTGGGACGCGCGAGGCGATCGATCCTGTTCGTTTTATAGGCAACCGATCATCGGGAAAGCAGTCGATAGCGATAGCTAAGGCTGCGCTGCTGAGAGGAGCCGAGGTCCACTTAGTTGCCGCCAACATGGATACAACAGCCTTGCAGGGACTTACCGTTACTCACGTTGAAAGCGCCGCCGAAATGCGCGTTGGCTTAGCCGATGCCTTTCAAACATGTGATGTTCTTGTTATGTGCGCAGCAGTTGCAGATGCAAAACCAGTGCGCAGCGTCGTAGACAAGATAAAGAAATCCCTTTTTACATCGATAGAGTTAGAGCCAAATCCGGACCTGCTAGCCGAACTCGGGCAGCAAAAGATGGCGCAGGTCATGATTGGCTTTGCCGCTGAGACTAGTAATCTTGTTGAGTCGGCTCGAGCTAAATTGGTGGCTAAGGGCTTAGATATTATTTATGTGAACGACGTGAGCAATGGCGCAATCTTTGGAAAAGATACGACATCGGGTATGATTCTGACACGCACTGGTGCGGATATAGCGCTCAAGGAAGTCTCCAAAGACGCTCTAGCAAATCTACTTCTTGATCACGCCATCCGGCAGTTAGGTTAAAAATATGTCAAAACGCCTCTTCACTTCAGAATCTGTAACTGAGGGACACCCGGACAAGATTGCAGATGCGATCTCCGATGCAGTGCTTGACTCACTTCTAGCACAAGATCCTAAGAGTCGTGTCGCCGTAGAAACCTTGATCACAACGGGTCAGGTTCACGTAGCCGGTGAAGTAACCACCGATGGCTATGCCGACGTCAATACAATTGTTCGCGATACTGTTTTAAATATTGGATACGACTCCTCTGAAAAGGGCTTTGACGGAAATAGTTGCGGAGTCTCAATATCAATCGGAGCACAATCACAAGATATTGCACAGGGCGTTAATGATGCATACGAGCATCGAGTGGCTGCAGGCGCCGATCCATTAGATTTGCAAGGAGCTGGTGATCAAGGTTTGATGTTTGGTTACGCATGCGATGACACTAAAGAACTCATGCCACTGCCTATCTGGCTAGCACATGCACTAGCTGCTCAGCTTTCCAAAGTGCGCAAATCTGGCGCCCTGCCCTATCTTCGCCCCGATGGTAAGACACAAGTAACTATTGAATACGATGGCGACCGAGCGGTTGCTCTCAATACCGTTGTAATCTCTAGCCAGCATGCCGAAGATGTCGACGTGGCATCAAAATTAACTCCTGAGATTATCGAATATGTCATCGAGCCGATCCTTTCAACGATTGATCTTCCACGAAAAGATCTTAAAACTCTTATCAATCCAACTGGCCGTTTTGTTATCGGTGGACCAATGGGCGATGCTGGCTTGACTGGTCGCAAAATTATCGTTGATACATATGGTGGAATGGCCCGTCATGGCGGGGGAGCATTTAGCGGAAAAGATCCATCGAAGGTAGATCGATCTGCGGCTTATGCAATGCGCTGGGTAGCCAAAAACGTGGTCGCCGCCGGACTTGCACGTCGCTGTGAAGTACAGGTTGCGTATGCAATTGGCAAGGCTCAACCTGTTGGACTTTTTGTTGAGACATTTGGCACCGAAACAGTTCCAGTAGCAAAGATTCAAGATGCAGTTTTAGCAACCTTTGATTTGCGACCAGCTGCAATTATTAGAGATCTCGAACTTCTGCGTCCAATTTATAAATTAACTAGTGCTTATGGCCACTTTGGTCGCGAGCTTCCGGAGTTTGCCTGGGAGCGCACTGATCGAGTCAACGCACTTCAAAGCGCCATTAAGTAGAGTGTGGCAACGTCGGGACGCCTGCGCTTAAAATCGCAGATTATTGCTCGGCCCGAATCACCCGCCCTCGACAGACCCTTTGTTCGAACGTGGGTGGATTCTGGTGTCTTTCATCTAGATCAAAGTTTTGACTACAGCGTCCCAGAGGTGCTCTCGGATTTAGTTCAAGTCGGCGTTCGCGTACAGGTTCCATTCAATGGTCGAGAAGTGGAAGCACTCGTTCTCGAACGATTTGAAGCATCTAAGGTATCTGGTCTAATAAAACCTATTAGTAAGGTTCTATCGCCTCATCCGGTAGCTACGGAACTTTCAATTGGGCTCATTGACGCAGCATGTAAGCGCTGGGCCACTAACCCCTTTGATATTCTTCGATCAGCGATTCCTACCCGCATTGTTAGCATCGACAAGAAATTGATTACTCAGATTGTGCGCACGGTTAAGGAGAAGAAACTCCGCGGTATCTACTCGTTTGTCGCATTCGACCCATATGTAAATCCCGCCGATGAGGTAATCCTGCTGGCCAATCGGGCATTGCGAGATGGCTCGGTTCTCGTGATCGCACCCGATGAGAGAGATATTGATGAAATCTGCCGGAGTGCAGAAATAAAGCAATTACCATACCTACGCCTTGACAGCTCGGTCTCTCGTGCCGATCGCTATGAAAACTATATGAAGGCCATGAACGCCGAAAATCTCTTAATCGTAGGTGCGCGGAGCTCAGTTTTCTTGCCTATGGTCGATCTATCAACTGTTATTGTCTACAAAGAATCATCACACGATCATTTCGAAATACGCAGTCCTGGTTGGAACGTACGCGATGTCCTATCTCTTCGACGCAGTATCGAAAAGTTCGATCTGATATTTACTGGATATGTTCCATCACTTGAACTGTCAGCACTGATTGATGCTAAACGATTGACATATATCACGCACTCTCACCGTTTACCCGTAAAGGCTTTTTCATCCCAAGACGGATCAATTTTGCCGGGTCGAATTTTCACCGATATACGAAGTGCACTCACTAGAGGTCCCGTCTTATTTATGATCGCCCGTAAAGGCTATGGCAATGCGCTCTTGTGTGCCCACTGTAAGAATTTAGCGATCTGCAACTGTGGTGGACGTCTAGTGATTGCCTCAAAAACTTCAGCACCCTCCTGCACCGTCTGTCAATCAACTTTTCCTGAATGGTCATGTAGTTGGTGTCAGCGAAATAAGCAGTATGTTGCAGGACGGGGAATAGAGAGAGCAGGAGAAGAGATTTCAAGAGCATTTTCTGGTGTGCCGATTATTCTCTCGTACGGTGATGTCATCAAAGACCAGATTGAAAGTCGACCTTCGATCGTTATAGCAACCCCTGGATCAGCACCTAAGGTTGTTGGGGGATATTCGGCAGTTGTTGTCCTTGAAGGTTTGAAGTTTTTTGCACATCCAGATTTACGAGCCCAAGAGCGTGCTAGAGAGCTCTTCTTTGAAACCGCTGCATTGATTAATCCTAAAGGCTCAGTTTTGCTTTGTATCGATGAGGCGCATCCAATTGTCTCATCGGTAGCTAGATGGAATCCAGGCGCAATGATTCGGCGAGAACTGAGTGAGCGTTTAGAGATTCCACTCCCACCTTTTGTTTCGAGCGTCGTTATTAGTGGAAGTGCAAAAGAGTTCACATCGTTGGCCTCAGGATTTCGAAAGGCGATAACCGATGAGCGCATACCCACATCCGTGAAGGTATTCGGTCCAATTGAGATTGGGAAGGGAGAGGCAAAGATAGTGTTGTACTGCCCACAGCAGGAAGGAAAAGCCTTAACTATTTTTCTACATGAGTTGGCCCGCAAACGCAGTATTGCGAAGAAGGATTATCTAAAGATAAGAATAGATCCATATTCACTGTAACACTTTGATAGGATTGGCAAATGAGTTTGCAGGAGATTCGCCACTTCGGTGACCCAGTTCTTATAACTCCAGCGGCCTTAGTCATCGATTTTGATAAAGAGATTCGAACCTTGATAGCCGATTTAACTGAAACCATGCTCAACGCCCCTGGAGCCGGATTAGCAGCGCCGCAGATAGGTGTTTCGTTGAGAGCCTTTGTCTGGCATGTAGATGACGAATTAGGCCATCTTATTAATCCCACCTTAGTTTTGAGTGGAGAGGTCGAAATCGATGAAGAAGGCTGCTTATCCTTTCCTGATCTAACTTATCCAACACCTCGATCCCTGAGAGCCGTAGCGCGTGGCTTTAATATGTTTGGAGAGCCTATCGAAGTCGATGGTTCAGAGCTACTAGCACGAGCACTACAACATGAAAACGATCATCTGGATGGGATTTTATTTATAGATCGCATGAGTAAGGCCGATCGCAAACTCGCCATGAAGGAGATTCGTGAGTCCGATTGGTTTAGTGAGTCGGCAAGAGAAATCACAGTTAAAACCTCACCACATAGTATTTTCGGACGGAACGCATAATGCGCATCGGAGTAGCAGCTACTCCGAAGGTTGCGCTACCGGTATTGAATTGGCTTGCCTCTTCCTCTCATGAATTAACCTGCGTTATCACTCAGCCAGATCGCCCCTCAGGTCGTGGCCAAGAGATCTCGGCCTCACCCGTTGCCAAGTGGGCGATTGAGAATGGAACTCACCTTCTTCGCCCCGAAACACCACATGATCTAGTTGGCCACATTGAACACCTCGATTGTGTTATCACAATTGGCTACGGAATCTTGTTACCCGAAGAGATTCTCACTCTGCCGCATCATGGGTTTCTCAATCTACATTTCTCTTTACTTCCCGCTTATCGAGGTGCAGCACCCGTGCAACGGGCAATAGAAAATGGAGAAACGCTGACTGGTGTGACCGTTTTTGCCCTTGATAAGGGAATGGATACTGGACCTATCTATACCAATGCACAGTTGGCAATCGATCCCACATGGCGAGCGGGGGAGTTAATGGAGGCACTTGCACAGATGGGTCCAGATGTAGTTGAAGCTGCACTGGCTGCAATCGCTAATGGCGTACCTCCGCAGAAACAAGTTGGTAGCCCCTCATCTGCTCCAAAGATTTCTAAGAAAGAGGCAGAGATCAATTGGAGTCAGAGTGCTGATGAGATTTTACGCAAAATTCGTGCTTTTTATCCGGCACCTGGGGCATGGAGCACGTGGGAGGGAGCCGGTTTTAAGCTCACGCGTGCCAAGATCTCTCAGGGCAAGCTATCAATCGGCGAGATTGCGATTATCGATGGTGAAGTAGTTGTGGGTTGTGGATCAGAGAGTGCACTGTCATTGCTATCAGTTGTCCCATCCGGTAAGAAAGAGATGAAGGCGGAGGACTGGGCACGTGGGGCGCGCTTATCTTTAGGTGCCCACTTTGGCTGAAGCGCGCCGCAACAGTTTTAAATCGCCGAAGCCTGATGCACCACGTTTATTGGCCTATGATTTAATTACCGAGGTCAATAGAAATGAAGGCTATTCAAATCTTCTCCTGCCACAAGCACTTTCCTCTAGCAGCTTCGAGGAGCGAGATCGTAATCTCGTGACAGAGCTTGTATATGGAACACTGCGTATGCAAGGTAAACACGATTGGGTTCTGTCCCAGATAAGTGATCGACCATGGGGCGAGGTCGATCCTGGCATCATCGATGTGGCCCGTCTAGGGGTGCATCAGATTCATGAGATGCGTATTCCAGACCACGCAGCAGTTGCTGCGACTGTAGAAGTGGCACGCAAACGAGTTGGTGAATCGAAAGCGAGCTTTGTTAATGCACTACTTCGTGGTGTCGTTCGACAATCTATGGATGATTGGTTTGCGCCGCTTGTAGATATAAAAGATCCTGTTACTAGATTGTCGATTCAATATTCACATCCAGAATGGATTATCTCGGCCTATTACGATCTTTTGAAGGACTGGGACCAGGTTGAGGCCGCTCTTGCTATCAACAATATTCCCGCACGTCCGACACTAGTTGCATGGCCTGGATTTTCGACACAGAGTGACCTGCTTGCATTAGGCGCTGAGGCGACCTCGTATTCCCAACTTGGTGCTAGATGGAAAGGCAACCCTGGCTCCCTTGAATTAATTCGTCATAGATTAGCCGGCGTCCAAGATGAAGGCTCACAGTTAGTTGCAACTGTTTTTGCATCTGTTGCAAGCGGGAGTGCGTGGCTCGACCTATGCGCAGGTCCCGGGGGAAAGGCCGCACTTCTCTCATCGATTGCTACTCAACGGGGTATTGCATTTACTGCAAATGAGGTTTCAACTCCACGAGCCGAACTTGTTAAGCGGGTCGTACATGGTGCCCGAGTCTGGACTGGGGATGGAAGAGAGATAGCCACACACCATGAGAGTTTCGATGCGATTTTGATTGATGCGCCATGTACAGGTCTTGGTGCGTTGAGACGGCGTCCTGAAGTACGGTGGCGACGAACATTGACGGATTTACGTGAACTGACACAGTTGCAACGAGAGCTCGTGAAATCAGCTATCGGCTCACTCAATAATGGAGGCGTGCTTGGGTATGCAACCTGCTCGCCGCACTTAGCCGAAACCACTGTGCAGGTAAATGATATTTTAAAGCATTACCCAGAAATGGAGCTCGTTAATTTAGCGCCATACCTTCCAGATTCATTGACAGATGCGGTTAGAGATTCGGCGATGTCGCTATGGACCCATCGACACGGCACAGATGCCATGTATCTGGCTGTACTGAGAAAGAAAAGTTAAGGTACTTACATGGCGCGCGAGGTAAGAATAACCCCCAGTATTTTGAATGCAGATCTTACAAATCTTGGGCATGAGATTTCGCGCATAGCAGCCCAATCAGATCTCATCCATTTAGACGTGATGGACAATATTTTCGTACCAAATTTCACATTTGATTTTGAACGTGCGGTTCAGATTATTAGAGAGTGTCCGATCGCAGTTGACGCACACTTAATGGTTGCAGATGTCGATGCAATAGCACCAGCCTATGCTGAAGCCGGATGTAGCAGTGTCACGGTTCACGCTGAGGCGACTAGGGATATCACATCAACTCTTAGAGCAATACGCAAAGCCGGGGCGCGTGCCGGCCTTGCACTCAAACCAGCGACACCAATAGAGACATATGCAGATTGTGTCGATGAAGTGGATATGTTTCTAATCATGACCGTCGAACCAGGTTTTGGAGGTCAAAAGTTTATGCACGAGATGATGGAAAAAGTTAAGCGCACGCGAGAGGTGATTGGAGATCGTCCTATCTGGCTACAGGTTGACGGGGGAGTCTCAATGGAGACCATCAGCCAAGCTAGTGAGGCAGGGGCAGATGTATTTGTCGCAGGTAGCGCAGTATTTAACGCCGAAGATCCATCTGCGATGATCCTTTCGTTGCGCAATCTGGCCATCTCTGCTTCGCAGATCGGGCGTTGAAGTTAATAGTCGACCCCTTGCTGATGCTTCATAGTAAAGTTAGCTCATGAAATCCTTTGATGATCTCTGGACTGAGCTTGCCGAAACATTAGTGATTCGCCCAGAGGGCTCAGGAACAGTCGCGGCAGTTGATGCAGGGGTTCATGAGATCGGAAAGAAGATTTTGGAAGAGGCTGGAGAGGTTTGGTTGGCAGGGGAGCACGAATCAAATGATGCTTTAGCCCAGGAGATTAGTCAGTTGCTGTATCGCCTGCAAACAATGATGTTGGCACGCGGTTTAACTCCCGACGATATCTACAAATATCTTTAAGAGAATCGAGTAGGAAATGTTACGAATCGCTGTTCCCAATAAGGGCTCACTTGCCGATGCATCGATAGCGATATTGAGTGAGGCGGGCTATAAACAACGTAGCGATAGCCGTGATTTGATTCTGATGGATAATGAGAATGGAGTTGAGTTTTATTATCTACGTCCACGCGATATCGCAATCTATGTTGGTTCTGGTGAACTTGAAGCAGGGATTACTGGACGAGATCTACTCATAGATTCAGGCGCCCCTTCTAGCGAGGTGATGTCATTAGATTTTGGTGCTTCAACATTTAGGTTTGCAGCCCCCGTAGATCGTCACTGGAATGTGGGCGACATTGCCGGAAAACGTGTGGCGACCGCATACCCAGGTTTAGTAAATGCTTACCTAAATTCAATGAAAATTTCGGCCGACGTGGTGCGTTTGGATGGAGCGGTTGAGAGCAGTGTGCGCCTAGGTGTAGCCGATCTCATCGCTGATGTTGTGAGTACAGGTAACACTTTACGCCAGGCTGGGTTAAAGATATTTGGTGATCCAATTTTAACTAGCGAAGCGATAGTTATCGCACGCAAAGGATTTGATATCCCAGCTGAATTGGAGATTCTCATCCGTCGCTTGCAGGGGGTAGTCACCGCCCGTAGATATGTCTTACTTGACTACGATATAGAAAAGATAAACGTCGAAGCCGCATGTGCAATCACACCGGGCTTAGAGTCACCGACAATTTCACCGTTGCAAAAGGTGGATTGGGTCGCCGTTCGGGCGATGGTCTTGCGCAAGGACACTAACCGTGTAATGGATGAGTTATGGAGTCTAGGCGCGCGCGGAATTCTCGTCACCGATATTCACGCTTGCAGATTGTAAGTATTAATCTTCTTTAATAGCCTCGCGTGGTATTCCGAGAAGGTATAGAACAGAGTCGAGATACGGCGCGCTAACACTACTATCGGCGGCGGCTTTAACGACTGGCTTTGCATTAAATGCGATACCTAAGCCAGCTGCTGCAATCATATCCAAATCATTTGCTCCATCACCGATCGCAACAGTCTGAGACATTGAAATCGACTCGTGTTCAGCGAATTCACGTAGCGCGATGGCCTTAGCCGCGCGATCAATAACTGGGCCAATAACCTCACCGGTGAGCGCACCATTGCTGATTCCTAACGTGTTAGCACGAAAGTGAGTAATACCTAACTCTGCGATGAGAGGAGCGATGACTTGGATGAATCCTCCTGATACAACTGAAACAGTATGGCCTAAATGGTGAAGTGTTTTGATAAGAGTTCTAGCACCTGGTGTCAAAACAATTTCTTGCTGAACTTCTGCGATTGCCGATTCTGGAAGGCCCTTAAGCAGAAGGGTTCGGGCGCGCAGAGATTGTTCGAAGTCAATCTCCCCGCGCATTGCAGACTCCGTAATTTCCCTTACTTCTTCACCAACACCAGCCTTAGCTGCAAGGAGTTCGATTACCTCTTGTGTGATCAAAGTCGAATCAACATCTAGCTGGACTAGCTTCTTTGCAAAACGCATGTGACCACCTGGTTGTACTGCGATATCAACTCCCTGTGCAGTTGCGATAGGAGCAAGCGCACTGGATAAAATCCGTTGCTTAACTCCAGAGACTACGAATTCGATTGCAGTTACTGGCGTTGATGCCGTCCGCGTGACACGTTCGATATTGGCACCAGATGCAGTGATTGCGCCTGCAATCGCAGCGATTGCTTGTGGAACCAGCTTGCTGGTTAGAATCACAACGTGCAGCAGATCCTTTTTGCTCGCAATTCTCGAGTTACTCGTCTTTGAAAAGAGAGTTGCTATATCGACATCCAGGGATGTAGCACACTCTGAGAGATCACTCTCGAGCGCTTTCTCATGAGCGGGATTCAGGGCGATAAGCACTGTGAGAATCAGACGATCACTAATGATGACCTGCTCGATATCTAGGATAGTTATAGAGAATGGGGCCAAGGTATTAAAGAGCTCTTCGGTGATTCCAGGCTTATCGATGCCGGTGAGCAGAATAAGCCCGGTGAACTGCTCATTTTCGATTACGGATGCCATAAGAGGAGCGAGTTTATCGCGAATCACGTAGCGTCATCGGCCATAAAGAGCTCTCCTGAGAGATTTACGCAGTATCTTTTCGCTCTATGAGTAGTACCACTGTCTTAGAAGTCGCCGATATCACGGTTCGTCGTGGCGAAAAAACTATTCTAGGACCTATCAACTTCACGGTACACACAGGGGAGCGATGGGTAGTTCTCGGACCAAATGGTGCTGGTAAATCTACGCTAATCCAAATACTTGCAACGAAGATATTTCCAACAACTGGAACTGTAAAGATCTTGGACAAAAAAATGGGCCAGGTAGATCTCTTCGAGCTTCGCACACGCATCGGTCTATGCGGCGCAGTTGTCGCAGAGGATATCCCCGGAGATGAGAAAGTCCGTGATGTGGTTTTAACTGCTGCATATGCAATTCTCGGACGATGGAATGAAGCATATGATCTCTGGGATGAATCTCGTGCCATTGCGCTACTTACAACATTTGGAGTACGTGATTTGGGTGATCGGCTCTATTGCACACTGAGTGAAGGGGAGCGAAAACGCGTACAGATAGCTCGGGCACTTATGACTGATCCTGAACTCTTACTACTTGATGAACCAGCAGGTGGTTTAGATGTTGGAGGCCGAGAGGATTTACTACGCAGGTTCGCCGATTTCTCCGCAGATCCCTTTGCACCGGCTACAGTTTTAGTAACTCATCACATAGAAGAGATTCCAGTTGGCACAACACACGCACTCCTGCTTAAGGATGGTCTAATCGCAGTGTCAGGTCCGGTGGATCAAGTGATTACAACTGAACATATCTCAGCAATTTTTGACACTCCTATTGCGGTAAGTTGGGTTTCAGGTCGATTTTTCGCACGAGCTTGGAAGTAATGTGAGCTTATTTAGCCAGTTACATCCAGACTGGCAAGAGGCGTTGAGTGAATTACGAGGCCAGATAGATTTAATTGATTCTACGTTGCATACTTCTGATATAGCACCAGAGTATGTGAACGTTATGCGGGCATTAAGTGTTTCTATCGAATCAATTAGTGTGGTCATCATCGGGCAAGATCCATATCCAACACCGGGCCATGCACACGGCTTGGCCTTCTCAGTCTTTAGTGATGTCACTCCATTGCCGGCCTCACTGCGCAATATCTTTAAGGAGTTAGAGAGTGATCTAGGGATTCCCATGAGTGCAAATGGTGATCTCTCACGCTGGGCGCAGCAAGGAGTACTCCTTCTAAATCGAATTCTTTCAACTCAATCTGGCCACTCGCTCAAGCATGAGTTGCTGGGGTGGCAGTTGATAACGAATGAGATCGCCAGAACCCTTGGTCAGAGGAGTGTTGTAGCGATTCTCTGGGGTAAAAACGCCCAGGAGTTATCGCACTTTTTTGATCCGGGGCTCACAATTACATCGGCCCATCCCAGCCCTCTATCGGCCTATCGCGGTTTTTTTGGATCCAAGCCATTCTCAACCTGCAACGATATTTTAAGCCGCAATAATAAGCCTGCGATTTTGTGGTGAATAAAACTCTTTGAGAACAAGAAAGACCCCCGGTTTCCCGAGGGCCTTTCTTAGAAACTCTTTCTAACCTATCCAAGCATTTATTGGAGATGACAAGAAGTAAACCATAAATAGCCCTGAGACAAGTAGCAGCAATGGATGAACTTCCTTGCCGCGACCCTGAACTAGGCGGATTACGACGTGCGTAATAAATCCAGCGCCAATACCTACTGAGATGTTGTAGGTAAATGGCATCAAGATAATAGTTAGGAAGGCCGGAATTCCAATTCCAAGATCATCCCAATCAATCTTCTTGATCTGTGTCATCATGAGGAATCCGACAATAATCAATGCTGGGGTAGCAGCCTCATAAGGTATGACAGCTACTAACGGCGCTAGGAAGGTTGTCAGGAGGAACATAACTCCAGTAACAACTGAGGCAAGCCCAGTACGTGCGCCCTCACCAACACCTGCAGCCGATTCAATATAACTTGTATTCGAAGAGATTCCAGTAGCACCGCCTGCAGCAGCTGCTATTGAGTCTACTAATAAAATCTTCTGGATATTATCCACGTTGCCATCTTTATCAGCAAGACCTGCTTCATGTCCGATGGCAGTAACTGTTCCCACGGTGTCAAAGAAATCAGATAGCAACAATGTAAAGAGCAACAATATTGCAGCTATAAGTGAGACGTTATCCAAGGTAAATGCGCCAAAGAGATCAAACTGTCCTGAGAAATCGAATTTAGGAACCGAAACGATATCTGTTGGTACAGCTGGAATATTCAGGCCCCAACCGCCATCGACGATTGTTGGTGGATTTCCCGCAGTAAATCCTGGGGCGATGCTGTAGAGCTTCTGGATGATCACAGCGGCAACGGTTGCACCAACAATGCCGATAAGGATTGCACCTTTGATTTTTCGAACCATTAATCCGCTGATCAACAGTGTTCCAAATACGAAGACCACTGTCGGCCAGCCAACTAGATTTCCATTAACGCCTAGACCCACTGGAACTGGACCACCAGCGGTGCGACGCACGAAGCCTGCATCTACTAAACCAATAAGAGCGATGAAAAGACCTATTCCAACAGAGATTGCAATCTTAATTTGCGCTGGCACAGCCTTAAAGACTGCGACTCGGAAGCCGGTTAATACGAGAACTAAAATGATAAGACCCTCAAGAACGACAAGACCCATTGCAGCTGCCCATGTCATTTTTGATGCGATGCCGACTGCAACGAAAGTGTTGAGACCCAGACCAGTTGCAAGTGCAAGTGGATAGTTGGCAACAGAGCCCATGAGAATCGTCAATATTCCAGCAACCAGTGCTGTCGTTGCTGCAACCATAGCGGGTGCAGGCGCTGCACCTCCAAAGAGGAACTGACCATTTTTATCTGGAGAGTAAGCCAAGATAATTGGGTTAAGGGCAACGATGTAGGCCATCGTGAAGAAAGTGACAAGCCCACCTCTCACCTCTTGGGCTATCGAGGAACCGCGTTCTGAGATTTTAAAGTATGAATCCAGCATAAGTGCAGCCTTTCTAATTTTGATAACGGGGGTGTTTAGGACCCCGTGTGCGATGTAGCGACCGGCACAACGGTCGGGGGAAGATACTCAGTACGCTATCGGTTACTTCACAGTAAAACGTGCAACCACACCAAGGGCGACTGCAATTGATTGACCGATAAGACCGGCAAATAGGAGCGTGCCTAGGCCAACATTGCCCCCCAAGAACGCCCCCATAACAACCACTGAGAGCTCAATTCCGAGACGGACCCGACCTACGCGAACGCCCGTGCGGCGGTGAATTGCAGTCATGAGGCCATCACGCGGGCCTGATCCAAGACCACAGGTGATGTAAAGAGCTGTTGCCATCCCAATCATTGAAATGCCGAGCAGGCATATGAGTAATCCGGCAAGGAAACTGGATTGAAGGGGTACTACTTCAACTCCGATTTGAATGGCAATGGCAATGATCACAACATTTGAAAACGTTCCAAATCCTGGTTTTTCGCGAAGCGGGATCCATGTAAGGAGTACTGCTGCACTTATCGCAAATGTAGACCAGCCCATAGATATGGCTAAATGCTCAGATACACCTTGAGCTAATACTGACCAAGGTCCATTTCCAATATTGCTTTGGATAACGAATGCGTCGCCCAAGCCAAAGATAAATAGACCAAAGAAAAGAATCAATACTCTAAGAGGTTTTAAATCCCATCGCCCATTTCCAGTCCATGGGGTGATTGGAACAGTCCTATGTGGGCGTAAAAACTCCATAAACGTGTTTGGTGACATTTCGCCATTCTACTGGTTTAGCTCAAGTTCTGTCTTGCATATGAAATTACTAATGCGTAGCCTGCTCTAATGTTTCCAGGAATCGGCACACTTATTAATGTAGTAGCAATTATATCTGGTGCCTCAATCGGTGTTCTCGTTGGAAATCGCATGGCCCCTAAAACTCGTGTTCTCTTAACCGATGTACTCGGACTAGTCACGCTTCTCGGCGCAGCATCTGCATTGCTTCCTATGTGGTCCAGTCGTTATACATCTGCCTTTCCACGAGGGTGGGCTCTGCTTGTTGTTTTGGGAGCGTTACTAATAGGTGGTCTGATTGGTTCGGCCTTGGATCTTGAAACGAAGTTGGACTCTTTAGGAGAGAAACTACGGCGGCGATTTAGAGCCTCTGAGGAGAGCAGATTTGTCGAGGGATTTGTCTCAGCGGCGCTTCTTTTTGCAATCGGTCCGTTAGCGATTTTAGGGTCGATAAGCGACGGTATGTCTACTGGAACAGATCAGCTTCTACTTAAGAGCACTCTTGATCTCTTTGCAGCTATGGCCTTTGCTAGCTCACTTGGTTGGGGAGTAGCCGCAGCTGCTATCCCTGTCGGCATATATCAGGGATTCTGGACTGTCGCTGGTCTATTTTTGGGCGAGATTTTGAGCCCTTACCAAGTTGATGCCATGACTATAGTCGGGGGAGTCATGCTGATTACAATCGGATTAAAACTACTCAATATAAAAAATGTGGCGGTCGGAAATCTCTTACCTGCTTTGGCCACGGCTCCGCTACTTGCATTAGCTGTGCATAGTTTTCTTTAGGAGAAGTTACTAGATAGTTTGTGCATCGATGACAAAGCGATACTTGACATCACTTGCAACCGTTCTCGCATATGCAGTATTTACATAATCTGCAGAAATTATCTCTACATCGCTGACGATTCCATGTTCTCCGCAGAAATCGAGCATCTCTTGCATCTCTGGGATCCCACCAATCATTGAGCCTGCAATACGTCGGCGACCATTGAGTAGTGAGCCGGCACTGAGGCTGTAGGGGACCCCCGGTAGACCAATAACAACAAGTGTTCCATCCAATTTCAACATATCCAAGTAGATATTGATATCTAGATCTGCACTCACTGTGTTGAGAATCAAGTCGAAGGTTTTATAGAGTGGTTTTAGGTTAGAAGGATCTTTTGTGAGAACAAAGTGATCGGCACCCATAGTCTTTGCATCTGCAGCTTTTTCGGCAGAGTGTGAAAACACTGTTACCTCAGCCCCCATAGCATGTGCGAACTTAACACCCATATGCCCGAGTCCTCCAAGACCCATGACACCGATTTTCATCCCTGCCTTTGCTCCCCATTTCTTCAACGGTGAGTACAAAGTGATTCCTGCACACAAAAGAGGAGCAACGCCTGCTAATGAAAGATTTCCAGGAATATGAACTGCGTAATCCTGATTGATGACAAAAACATTTGAATATCCACCGTAGGCGACAGTCTTTCCATCACGCTCTAATGTGTTATATGTCCCAGTCATTCCACTCTCACAGTACTGCTGAAGTCCTTGCTTACAGCTTGCACATGTTCGGCATGAATCGATGAATACGCCCACGCCGATTAGATCCCCAACCGAGAATTTTGTTACAGAATTTCCGATAGCCGTTACTGTGCCAGCAATCTCGTGGCCTGGCACCATAGGAAAGATTGCAGGACCCCATTCTTCGCGCACCTGATGGATATCTGAGTGACAAATTCCGGAGTAAGCGATATCTAAACTGACGTCATGATCGCCTAGTTCGCGGCGATTAAAGTCAAAGGAAGTGAGAGGAGCGTTGGCTTGCAACGCAGCTAGTCCACGAGAATTCACAGTACTACTCCTTAAATGGAAGAGGCTGCGATGATACGTGACCTGCACGCGAAGCGCGCGCTGTAACTTGGCGCATGTGATGTCGGCGACATAGAACCTCATAAGCAATTTCGGCACCTGGAGTTACATCTCCTACAACCACCTGCTCACCCTCTATAACCATAACTCCACCTTGAGTGCGTGCATTATGAGTTGCTCGAGAGCCACACCAACATAACGCTTCGACCTGGAGTGCGTGAACACGATCTGAGAGTTCAATTAATCTCGCCGATCCTGGAAATAGTAGTGTTTGAAAATCAGTCAGAATTCCAAATGCAAAAACATCGATTCCTAATCCATCAACAATTTTTGCTAACTGCTCGATTTGTACCCGTTCGTAGAACTGGGCCTCATCACAGATTATGTAGTCGATACGATCTCCAGCAGACAAATGGTCAACAACGTGTTTATGGAGATCCATGCCAGGACTGACCTCAACAGCTGGGGATGTAAGACCTAAACGAGATGAGATGACACCGCTACCTGCGCGATCCTTGTTGGTGAAGATAACTCCGCTACGACCACGACTGTGGTGGTTATGTGCAGTTTGTAGAGCAAGAGTTGATTTACCACTATCCATTGTTCCGCAGTAATACGTTAACTCAGCCATGTAATGAATCCTGCCACACGTCTAGGCAAAGAGCCCATTCTTGGTTAGGGCGGCCTCAAGTTCAGGTAATAAATGACGGGCCATGGCAACTGAGATATGAGATGCATCTCGATATGCAACGATCGAATCGATTATGGCTGGGCAGTACGAAGAGCACAGCCACGGAGTTGGATCAATAACTTGAAATCCTTGCACGACTTTGACGAGAGATTTTTCAGTGGAATCACAGCGAGTTGAATCTCTAGATGCCAAACAAGAGGGGATATCCCGCAATGGTCGGGGAGTATCACTGAGATAGATTAGGTGATCACTCGAGCCCTTCAAAGAGGTTAATAACCGCCTCTGACCATCACTCCACCATTTCTCGCGGTCGCTATATCCGGCACGTGGAGTGAAGTACTGAAAACTACTCACTATAACTGCAGCGGGATGAATTGCCTTAATGCGAGCAATTGAGTTTTCTCGCCATTTCTCACAATGGACATTCTTAAATGCCCCCTGATCTGGACGAGGTGCATCAACTGAAGGACAAGCCGATTTAGTCAAGGAGATCAATTTGAAATGTTTTTGAATAGCTAGTTGCTCTAAACCAGGAAACCATTGCGCAGCATGGGAGTCACCATAAAGAACGATAGTAGTAGAGGAGGTTTTGTCTCCATACGTACAGTAGCCCGATTTCGTCTCTCCATAATTAACATGACAGTTATCGCCATAGACGGCGGGTTTTGCCATTACCTCTTTTAAATCGAAACTGTAGGACTGCACACCTCGTGTCGAAATAATTGAACTTGCAGTTGTCGTAATTAAAAAGCCGACAGCAAGTGAAACAGCGGTCGTGCTGAGTGCGGTGAGATAAAGTCTACGTGGTGCAATTTCTATATGTCTTAGTGGCTCTTCAATAAATCTATTAGTAAGGTGCGCTAGGACGATTGTCAGCGCTATACAAGCAAAGCGTTCAATAACGTGTAGTGGACGACCCAAAGCACTGCTAGGTAGCACTAATGCTGGCCAGTGCCACAAGTACAAGGGATAGGATATTTTCCCTAACCACTGCGTGAAACGATTGTTGGAGAGGTCATTAAATATCGGTGGCCATGTAGGTATTGTTGCCATTAAGAGCGCTGTTGCAAAAACTGGGAGCAATGCATTAACACCTGGAAATGCAGTGTTGTCGTTGTAGTTGATAGCTGCGACGAGGAGTCCAGATAAACCCAGCCACGGGAGTAATCGTTGTTTTAAGAGCTGGGATGGAGCAAAAATCAGTAAAGCTCCCACACCCAACTCCCATGCGCGGGTGGGAAGAGAGTAGAAGGCCAAGATCGGCGAGCTTTGTGTTTGATAGATTGATAGCCCTAGCGAGAGCATGGTAATTACTGCAGTTCCAAAGAAGACTGCGCGCCTTCCTCGCCTAGCCAAGAAAATCATGAGCACAGGCCAAATCAAGTAGAACTGCTCTTCAACTGCCAATGACCAGTAGTGAATAAATGGTGATGGAGTTGCATTCAGATTTTGGTAATCGTTCTGCCACCACGCAAAAAGATAGTTGGATATATAGGTTGCAGCCGCGAAGAGATCTCGTCCTAGTGCATCTCTATTAATCGCCGGTAGCACGAACCAGCTGATGAGAGCCGTTAGGAGGAGTACAAAGAGAGAGGTCGGAAGAAGTCGCTTTATGCGTCGTTGGTAAAAAGCAGAGAGATTGAGTCTGCCTGTACTGTCGATCTCACGCAGGATCAATCCGGTGATTAGATATCCGGAAATAACGTAGAAGATATCGACGCCAATGAAGCCACCTGGGAGCAGGCGTGCGTGGAAAAAAGTTACGATAACTGCTGCAAGTGCACGCAGACATTGTATCTGAAGTACGCGCACCTTTAGGAAACTACCAGGCAGGTAACGTCGACAGCGGGAAATTTTTCGCGCAGATTCTGCCTCCCGGATAAACCATCTATCTCAAGCAGTGCCAGAACATGGGAAACCTCTCCGCCACATTGCTGAATTAGTTCTATAGCCGCAGATATCGTGCCGCCTGTGGCAAGCACATCATCGATTAAAAGTACCGAAGTTCCTGGAGTGATTGCATCGCTATGAATCTCTAACGTGTCACTTCCATATTCAAGACCATAGCTCTGCGAAAGTGTATGGTGGGGGAGTTTTCCAGCTTTACGAATCGGTACGAACCCTGAGTTCAGTTCGTGAGCTACGGCTGAGGCAAAGATAAATCCACGTGCCTCGATACCGGCCACTAAAGTTCCATGCTCGGCAAAGGTAGCGAATACCTTTGTTATGGTATTGAAAGCGGCGGCATTAGCAAGCAAAGGAGTTATATCTTGGAATCTAATCCCAGGTTTTGGGTAGTCGGGAATTTCGCGAATGAGTGCGAGAGCCTCAGCAATTTCCATGGATCTAAATTTATCCCCGTATATCTTTCCAAGGACTTTCATGAGCTACATCGATTAGCTCATATCCACTCTCTCCCATAGGAGGAGCAAGAACTACTTGGATAGTTGTCGGTTCTTGTGAGTCATTGAAAGATGCATGCACGGTATTTCGAGCTACGTAGGCCGAATCACCCGCATGTAATACCTGCATTTTTTCACCA
>Ga0114977_10000477_pt1 | contig 26872 bp, 19 predicted proteins | sample S_130805_MF_Meta_FD_87026 | JGI IMG/M metagenome (GOLD analysis project Ga0114977, IMG submission 87026) | Freshwater microbial communities from Lake Simoncouche, Canada to study carbon cycling - S_130805_MF_MetaG | ecosystem: Environmental > Aquatic > Freshwater > Lake | place: Lake...
AGCGTCGGCGGTGGAGACGAATTCCAACTTAGGACTCGGAGAGGACATGGACACCCTTGGGATTGATGCGCGAGACGTAAGGCGTGGCCTTGATCGGCACCGACGAGAACACCTCGGCGACCGCGGCGGCGACCTTGCGGGCGGTATCTTCGCCGTCACAGAGCGCGAACACGCTGGGCCCAGCACCCGAGATGGAGAAGCCCAACGCACCGGCAGCCATGGCGGCAGCCTTGGCCCGATAAAATTCGGGGATCAGGCGGTGGCGGTGTGGCTCGGCGATGAGGTCGTGGAGCGAACGGCCAATGAGGGCGTAGTCGCTCTTGAAGAAACCGCAAAGGAGGCCGCCGAGGTTCCCGCTCTGCTGCGTGGAGGTCTCCAGTTGGATCTGGCGCGGCATGATCTCGCGGGCGACCTTGGTCAGCACGACGATATCGGGATGCACGACCGCGGCCCAGAGACGCTCGGGGATCGGTACGTCCATGACGTCGAGCTCGGCGTTAGAACGGATGAGGGTAATACCGCCGAGGAGACACGGTCCGACGTTGTCAGCGTGCCAAGCGCCATCGGCCGCGGCTTCGCCAGCGACCACAAAAGGAAGGAGCTGCTGACGCGTCAGCGGGTCGCCCAGGAGACGATTGACGACGAAGGCGCCGCCGACCGCGCTAGCAGCGCTGGAGCCGAGGCCGCTACCGAAGGGCATCTTCTTGTGGATCTCCATCTCGATACCAAGGTCGCTCTTGCCGAGGTGACGGAGGAGCGCGTGGGCGGAGACGCCGGCGGTGTTCTTCTTCGAGTCGAGGGGGAGTCGGCCGTCGTCACCGGTGATCTTGGTGATGCGCAGGCCAGGGGTAGAAGAAAAGCGGGCCACGATCTCGTCGCCCGGGGCATCGATGCAGAAGCCAAGCACGTCGAAACCGCAGGCCACGTTGGCCACGGTGGCAGGCGAAAAGATACGGACTTCTTTGAGCGGCTGAGCAGACATATAGCCCCCTTTAACAGGGGTGGGCAGACCTTTCGGGTTGCCTCCCCATCGGTCAACGGTGAACATGACCGTCAACAGTCCTTTGATGTCCAACCGCATCCACCAGAACGGTTTTGTGACCGTGGCGGCCGCTTCGCCGGCCCTCCGCCTGGGGGACCCTGCGGCCAACGCCACCCTGATTATCCAGGCTCTGGAAAAAGCCGCCCAAGAGGGGGTGGAAATCGTCGTCCTCCCAGAACTCTGTCTGACCGGCTATAGTTGTGGAGACCTCTTCGGCCAACGAACCCTCCTGAACGGTGCCGTAAAGGCCCTGGGGCAGGTCTGCGAGGCCACGGCCAAGCTTGGCCTCACCGCTCTCGTCGGAACCCCTCTGGAGGTCAATGGACGCCTCTTCAACGTAGCCGTTGCCGTCTCCCGCGGCAAGATTCTCGGGGTCGTCCCGAAGACCCACCTCCCGAACACCGGCGAGTTCTACGAGCAGCGCTGGTTCGCCTCCGCCCGGGTCGCCCCGGTCGCCGAGGTAGAACTGCTCGGCCAGAAGGTCCCTTTCGGCACCGACCTCCTCTTCCAGGCGACCGACATGCCTGATTGCATGCTCGGTATCGAGATCTGCGAAGACCTCTGGGCCGTCGAACCCCCGAGCGGAGCCCAGGCTCTCGCCGGCGCCACCCTGCTCTGCAACCTTTCCGCCAGCGACGAGCTCCTCACGAAGGCCGCCTACCGCCGCGACCTGGTGAAATCCCAGTCCGCCCGCTGCCTCGCCGCCTACGTCTACGCCGCCGCTGGCGCTGGCGAATCGAGCACGGACATCGTCTACAGCGGCCACGGACTCATCGCCGAGAACGGCGTCGTGCTCGGCGAATCCGAACGCTTCCGCTTCGACCTCGCTCTAATCGTCTCACAGATTGACCTCGACCGCCTCGCGGCCGAACGCCGACGTAACAGTACCTTCTTTGGAGCCCCGGTGACCGTCCGCCCGCGAGTGATCGGCTTCACCCTCGGCGTACCGACCGGCCAGACGCCCAAGCTGCGCCGCCGCTTCAGCCAGCATCCATTCGTGCCGTCCGACCCGCACCGCCGCGACGAGAACTGTCAGGAAATCTTTGCGATTCAGTCGACGGGCCTCGCTCGCCGGATCCGTCACACGGGCCTTAAGCACGTCGTCATCGGCGTCTCTGGCGGTCTCGACTCCACCCTCGCGCTCCTCGTCACCCTCGAGGCATTCAATCGCCTTGGCCTCGACCGCAAAGGCATCATCGGCCTCACGATGCCTGGTCCGGGCACCTCGGCCCGCACACGCGTCAACGCGATGCGCCTGATGGAGTCGCTTGGTATCACCGCCCGCGAAATCCCGATTAACGAGGCCGTCGAGCAGCACCTCCGCGACATCCAGCATCCGGCCGGCAAGCACGATGTCACCTTCGAGAACGCCCAGGCCCGCGAACGCACGCAGATTCTGATGGACGTGGCTAATCAGAGCCACGGCTTCGTCGTCGGCACCGGCGACCTTTCCGAAGCCGCACTCGGCTGGTGCACGTTCAACGCCGACCATATGTCGATGTACCACGTGAACATCGGCGTACCGAAGACCTTGGTTAAACACCTCGTCGGCTGGGCCGCCCACGCCCGCCACGTCGGCGCCGAACGCACCATCCTCGAGGATATCGTGGCAACCCCGGTCAGCCCCGAGCTGCTGCCACCCGGAGACGACGGTGAGATTGCCCAGCAGACGGAGATGCTGGTCGGCCCCTACGAACTCCACGACTTCTTCCTTTATCACGTCATTCGGAATGGCTTCCGCCCCTCGAAGGTCCTCTGGATCGCTGAACATGCCTTCGCCGGGAAATATGACCACACGGAGATCCGCCACTGGCTCCGCTCGTTCTTAAACCGCTTCTTCAGCCAGCAGTTCAAGCGTTCGGTCATGCCGGACGGCCCCAAGGTCGGCTCGCTGGCCCTGTCCCCCCGTGGCGATTGGCGCATGCCTTCCGACGCCGAGGCGACGGCGTGGCTTGCCGAACTGGGCTAAGCCTGCTTGATGGAAGGGGTGAGCTCCCTCGCGAAGACGCATCCCGCCGCCACCCAGGCCCTCCTGGCCAGGCTTGGCCCGCAGAAAGTCCTGACCGACGAAGCGACCTGCTTTGCCGCGTCCTTCGACAACATGCGGCTCTCCTTTATGCCCGAGGCGGTCATCCGCCCTGGCGTCGAGGACGATATCGGCGTCGTACTGAAACTGGCCAACGAGCACCGCGTGCCGGTCACGGTCCGCGGCCGCGGCACCGGCAATACCGGAGCGAGCTCGCCGATTCATGGCGGTTGGGTCATCCACCTCGACCACTGGGACAAGATCGAGATCGATCCCATCTCCGCGATGGCCACGGTCCAACCGGGAGCGATCACTGCGCGCATCAATGAGCTGGCGGCACCGCACGGCCTCTTCTTCCCACCCGACCCGTCCTCACTCAAACACTGCAGCATCGGCGGTAATATCGCGACGAACGCCGGCGGCCTCCGCGCCGCGAAATACGGCGTGGTCCGAGACCATGTCTACGCGCTCGAAGGCTTCCTACCGACCGGCGAAAAGGTCCGCTGGGCCGCCCCGCTCCGCAAGTTCGTCAGCGGGATCAATATCCGCGATCTTTGGATTGGCTCTGAAGGTACGCTCGGCGTGATTACCAAGGCCACCCTCAAGCTCGTCAACAAGCCCGCCGCCCGCCGCACGTTCCTCATCGCCTGTCAGACGGACGAAGGGGCACTCGAAGCCGCCGCCGAACTGATGGGGCTACGCGTTAATCCCGCGGTCTTCGAATTCCTGGACACCCAGACCGTCGAAGCCGCCGAGAAACGCCGTGGCAGCCGGGTCTTTACCACCGCCGAACTCAAGGGCGTCGATGCCACCCACGCCATCCTCCTCGTCGAGATTGACGGCCATCCCGCCGCGCTGGCCGAGGACGCCGTCAAGGTCCGCGCCTGGATCGGCCGCCATGCGGTCGCCTTCCGCGAGACCGACGTCGAAGCGGAGGCCGAAGCGCTCTGGGACATCCGCCGCACCTGCTCCCAGGCGATGTATTCCCTGGGCAATGCGAAGCTCAACGAGGATATCGTCGTGCCGTTCCGCTCCTACGTAGAACTCATTCGCTATACCCGCGAGCTCCGGGACCGAGTGGGCCTCGCCACGCCGACCTTCGGCCACGCGGCGGACGGAAACTTCCACGTCCATATCATGTACGACCGGGATAATCCGGAGCATTGCCGCAAGGCCGAGAAAGCCATCCACGAAGTGATGACTAAGGTCGTCGAACTCGGCGGAGCCATCACAGGTGAGCACGGCATCGGCATCGCGAAATCACCATTCCTCCGCTTGCAGCACACGCCCGCTGAAATCGGCGCAATGCTCGCCGTGAAGAAGGCGCTCGACCCGAACGGCATCCTCGCGCCGGGTCAGATTTTCGAACCACTCAACGTGTGGGACCATCGCCCCGTGAAGGTTACGCTGGACTGGGATAAGCACTGAGCTATGCCCCGCACCGTCGCCGTCTTTGATTGGGACGGAGTCGTCATCGACTCCTCCGTCGCCCATGAACGCTCTTGGGAAGCCTTGGCCAAGGAAGAGAGCCTCCCCTTGCCGAGCGACCATTTCAAGCGCGGCTTCGGCAAACGCAATGAGCTGATCATCCCTGAAATCCTCAACTGGGCGCGCGACCCCGCCGAGGTGAAGCGCCTTTCCGATCGCAAGGAAGCACTCTACCGCGACATCGCCCGTACTGGCCACGTCCACCTGCTCCCCGGCGTCCGGGAACTCTGCGGTGCGCTCAACGAACTCAGCATCCCTTGCGTCATCGGCACCTCGACGCACAAGGAGAACCTCGCGTTGTCGTTCGAGCTCTTCGGCATCGGACACTTCTTCGCCGGCGCGGTCGCCAGCGAGGACGTCACGAAGGGTAAGCCTGACCCCGAAGTCTTCCTGAAGGCCTGCGCCCTCGGCGGTGGCGACCCGGCGACGTCCTTCGTCTTCGAAGATTCCTTCTCGGGCCTGCAGGCTGGCCTCTCTGGCGGCTTCATCACCATCGCCCTCGCGACCACCAACACCCGCGAACAGCTGGCTCCCGTCGGGGCACACCGCATCGTGAAGGACCTTTCCGAGGTCGACCCGCAGTGGCTCGCCCGCGGCCGCCTGGGCTGAGATGGAATTCCGTCTCAAATCCGACTACCGCCCGATGGGCGACCAGCCGACCGCAATCGCCGCGCTCGACGCCTCCCTGCGCGCAGGTAACGGCCGGCAGACGCTCCTCGGGGTGACGGGATCAGGCAAGACGTTCACGATGGCGAACCTGATTGCCCAGCAGCAGCGCCCAGCGTTGATCATCTCGCATAACAAGACGCTGGCCGCCCAGCTCTACTCGGAGTTCAAGAACTTCTTCCCTGAGAATGCGGTCGAATACTTCGTCAGCTACTACGACTACTACCAGCCGGAGGCATACGTGCCGTCGACGGATACCTTCATCGAGAAGGACTCGGCCATCAATGAGGACATCGAACGCCTGCGCATCAGTGCGAGCAGTGCCCTGCTCTCCCGACGCGACGTGGTGGTGATCGCCTCGGTCTCCTGCATCTACGGCCTCGGCTCGCCCGAAGACTTCCTGGCCGCGATGATCGCCCTCAAGACAGGCATGACGATGCGGCGGGACGAACTCCTCGCGAAACTCGTCGCAAACCAATACGTCCGCAACGATGCCATCCTGGAGCGCTGTAATTTCCGTGCGCGCGGCGAGACGATCGACGTCTGGCCGGCCTACATGGAGTCCGCCGTCCGCCTCGAATTCTGGGGCGATACACTCGAGGCCATCCGCGAGCTCGACCCGGTCAGCGTGAAGCCCGGCAAGCAGCTCCAGAAGTTCGATCTTTATCCGGCCAACCAATACGTGATGGCCCCGGGTCGCGTGAAGGCCGCCGCCGCGGCCATCCGGGCTGAGCTCGAGGAACGCGTCGACCATTTCGAGAAGACGAACCGGCTCGTGGAGGCTCAGCGTATCCGCATGCGCGTCGAACATGACCTCGAGATGCTCCGCGAGACAGGCTTCTGCCCCGGCATCGAGAACTACTCGATGCACATGTCCGGCCGCCGCCCCGGCGAACGCCCACACTGCCTCTTGGACTTCTTCCCGAAGGATAAATTGGTGTTCATCGACGAGAGCCACGTCTCGGTCTCGCAGATCGGCGGCATGTACCACGGCGACCGCGCCCGCAAGGAACGTCTCGTCGAGTTCGGCTTCCGCCTGCCCTCCGCCCTCGAGAACCGTCCGCTACGCCCCGAGGAGTTCGACGTAATCGTCGACCAAGCGGTCTACGTTTCGGCCACGCCCGCGCCGCACGAATATAAAGTCTCTTCCGTCATCGCCGAACAAGTGATCCGCCCAACAGGCCTACTTGATCCGGTGATGGAAGTCCGCCCCATCGCCGGCCAGGTCGAGGACATCATCGGCGAGGCCAAGGCTGTCGCCGCCCGCGGTTTCCGCACACTCGTGACGACCCTCACAAAAAGGATGTCCGAGGACCTCGCCAACTTCATGCGGGACAGCGGCCTGAAGGTCGAATACCTGCACTCAGACATCGATGCGATCGAGCGCGTCGAAATCCTCCGCCGCCTGCGCGCCGGCTCATTCGACGTCCTCGTGGGCGTTAATCTCCTCCGCGAAGGCCTCGACCTGCCGGAAGTAGCGCTCGTGGGCATCCTCGACGCGGACAAGGAAGGCTTCCTGCGCAGCGAGACCAGCCTCATCCAGACCTCCGGTCGCGCGGCCCGTCACGTGGAGGGTAAGGTGCTGCTCTATGCCGACGTGATGACGAAATCCCTCACGCGTGCCCTCACGATCTGCGGCGACCGCCGCAAGCGCCAGGAGGCCCATAACACGAAGTACGGCATCACGCCGAAGAGCACGAGCCGCAAGATTGAGGAAAGCCTCGTGGACCTCGAAGCTGACGAAGCCCTCGCGGTGGCCGAAGGCACCGACGACCGCGACATCGCGCGCGTCCTGGCCGACATGGAAACCGAGATGCTCGCGGCGGCGGACGAACTGCAGTTCGAACGCGCGGCGAACCTGCGTGACCAGATCGAATCCCTGCGTACCGGGAAGCCGGCTTCGCCGAAGCGCCACAAGGGCCGCCGCTGATCAGCCGAACCGGCGGGTTAGGTCGGCATCCGTCCACTCGACGTACGTCCGGCGGCCACGCGGGCAGGTGCTAGGCTGGACGGTGCGGAACAAGGCCTGCACCAACTCCATGAGTTCACCGTCCGATAGACTGTCGCCTTTACGACGAGCCTTGATGACTGCGATTTTAGCGAGGGCGTCGTAAGCCAGCGAAGGGCGTCCGAAATCACCTTCACGTCGACCCATCTCGGCCAAGAGGTCGCGCACGAAGGCCAAAGCTGCCTCAGGCTCAAGCCAAGCGGGCAAAGCCTGGATCCGCCAGAAGTTACGACCGTATTCCTCGAAATCAAAACCGGCGGAAGCAAGCAATGGCAGACGCTCTTTCAGAACCGCGGCGGGGAGCGGATCGAGCTCAATGCTCAGTGGTACGAGCATCGGCTGGCTGACCGGGTTCTGCGCGGTGAACTGCGCCAGGATGGATTCGTAGAGCACGCGCTGGTGCGCCGCGCCGATATCGAGAATGGCTAGGCCGGTGGGCGTCTCGAAGACGGCCCGCTCTTCGCGAAGACGCGAAAGCAGACGCCAGCCGAGGCGGACCGCCGGCGCATGGGTCGGCTGAACCGGAACGGCGGAAGGCGGCACGTTCGCCGACGATGTTCCGCTGGGTGCGACCGGCGAGCTCATCGTCGGCGCAGCTGACGCTGCCAACGGTGTCGCCGGCGGAAGCGAAGGAATCGTCGAAGTTGGCAGACCGTCGTCGGCACGAGCGCGTAGTACCGCGAGGACGGATTCAATCAGGAAGTTGCGGACCTTGGCTTCGTCACGGAAACGCACCTCGCGCTTGGCAGGATGGACGTTTACGTCGACCCAAGCTGGATCCATCTCGAGAAAGACGAAGGCGAGCGGGTAACGGCCCTTGGGGATCAGGGTGTGATAGCTTTCGGTCAGCGCGAAGGCCATCGTGCGGCTATCCACTGGGCGGCCGTTGACCACCGTCACGAGGTCTTGGCGGGTTCCGCGGCTGACCCCCGGCTTGCCGAGCAGGCCGCTGAGACGCATACCCGGACGCTCGAAAGCCGGCATGATCGTGACTTCTTCGGCCACCTGACGGCCCCAGATCTCGCGGACTCGTTCCAGTAAGGGTGCGTTGCCCGGCGAACGGAAGATCTCGCGACCGTCTTCACGGAGGAGGAAGCCTACTTCGGGATGGGCGATGGCATAAAGGCGGACCAGACGGACGATGTGGGCGGCCTCGGTCTCGTCGGACTTTAGGAACTTCAGGCGAGCCGGAACTGGATGAAAGAGATTTGAAACTTCGATGCGCGTACCCGACGCCATGCCGTGGTCGCGGCGATGGATGAGCTTACCGCCGTTGATTGAGAGCTCGGTGCCTGAGGGTGCGGAGGCGGGCCGCGTTTGCATCGTGAAGCGGGCCACGCTGGCAATGGAAGGGAGCGCTTCGCCGCGGAAACCGAAGGTCGAGATCCGGTCGAGGTCGGACGCCACCTGAATCTTGCTGGTCGCATGGCGTTCGAGGCTCAGCAGGGCTTCGTCACCCGACATGCCCTTACCGTCGTCCTCGACAATCATCTGGGCCTTACCGCCACGGGAGAAGTCGACCGTCACGCGGCGCGCACCCGCGTCGAGGGAGTTCTCCAAGAGCTCCTTGATGACGGCCGCAGGGCGCTCCACCACTTCGCCGGCGGCGATTTGGTTGGCCACCGTGGGCTCAAGGATGCGGATCGTCGACATGGTTAGGCAGGCTTGGCCGCGGACCGTCCGAAGGGACAATCGATGACGCGGCTGGGGTGAACGGAAGGCACCGGGAGACCTTTGCCCTTCACCCCCTCCCCTGCAAGTCGAACGGCTCGGAAACGGTCTTTGTTGCACCCTGCCGAATGATGCCAACCTTCGTGTCGTGTCGAACCGCCTGGCCCACGAAAGCTCGCTCTACCTCCGCCAACACGAGGCGAACCCCGTGCATTGGTGGCCGTGGTGTGCCGAGGCCTTCGCCGAGGCCAAGGCGAAGGACAAGCCCGTGCTAGTTTCGGTCGGCTATTCCTCCTGCCACTGGTGCCACGTCATGGCCCGCGAATCCTTCGAGCAGCCCTGGATTGCCGATCTGATGAATCAACACTTCGTGTGCATCAAGGTCGACCGCGAGGAACGACCCGAGGTGGATAAACTGATGATGGATGCCGTGCAGATGATCCAAGGCCACGGCGGCTGGCCGCTCAACTGCTTCTGCCTGCCAGACGGTCGCCCCTTCTTCGGCGGCACCTACTTTCCGCCCGAAGACCGCGGCCACGGCCAGGTGCCTTGGCCGCAGCTGATGATGCGCGTCTCGGACTTCTACCATCGCAACAAGGCTGAGCTCGCCGCTAACGCTGACGCCATCGCGCAGAACCTCACGCACCTCACGCGGGCGCCCGACGCCGACGGAAGTGCGCCTTCGCCTGAAGACCTGGTCGCCGCAGCGCGCCGCATCTGCGAGCAGCATGACGACACCTTCGGCGGGTTCGGCGCCGCGCCGAAGTTCCCGGCTCCACACACGCTCAACTTCCTGCTCGGAATCCGCGGCGCCGCCGCCGTCGAAGCCGACCGGGCCCTCGCCTCGCGGATCGACGCCGTTCTGACCATCACCCTTGGCTCCATGGCCCGCGGCGGACTGTTCGACCAGGTCGGAGGCGGCTTCCACCGCTATTGCATCGACCGAGACTGGACCGTGCCGCACTTCGAGAAGATGCTGTACGACAACGCCCAGCTACTCGGCACCTACGCCGAAGCTTGGGCTCGCTACCGCGACCCGCTCTACGCGGACGTCTGCGCCGAGACGGTCGGCTGGCTGCTACGGGAGATGCGCACAGTGAACGGCCTGTTCGCCGCCTCGCTGGATGCCGACACCGATCACCACGAAGGCACCACCTATGTCTGGACGGCACCAGAAGTGGCGACCGCCCTCGGCGACGAAGCCTTTGCCTTTGCGCAGGCCTATGGGCTTTCGGACAAGGGCAACTTTGAAGGGAAGAATATCCCTAAGCTCAAGGCCGACCACGTAGCACGAAAGCGCTTCGCTCCTGCACGAGCCAAACTACTGACGCTTCGTGACCGTCGCCCTCAGCCCGCGCGCGACGACAAGAACCTGATTAGCTGGAACGCCCTGCTCCTCGGTAACCTCGCCAAGGCCGGCTGGATCCTGGATCGCAAGGACTGGTTCGAACTCGCTCTCGAACTCGAAGCGAACCTCTGGAAGCGCTTCGCTAGCGACACCGGCAGCCTCCGGCTTCTCTCGGTCGCGCATGGCGACAAGATCACGCTTGGCGGCAACCTGAGCGACTACGCCTGGCTCGTCGAAGCAGAGCTTGCCGTCGCGGCCTACGCCAGCTGGGCTCGCCCCGGCCAGACACACCCTTACGCCGAGCGCGCCGAACGTCTCCTCTTGGAAACGCAGAAGCTCTTCGGCGATCCGCATTCCGTCGGATCATTCGTGGTACCAGCTGACCGCGAGGATCTTTCCGTCCGTCAAAAGGACTGGTTCGATAACGCCGTGCCGGCTGGCAACTCCTCGCTCCTTCACGGGCTCGGTCAGATTCAGATACTCTCAGCGGACCCCCGCTGGGCTCGCGAATTCTCCGAACTTGCCACCGCCTACGGAGGCCTCTGCAAGAACGTGCCCAATGGCGTCGCCCATGCCTTGGACGGTATCGCGCGCTTTGCCCTCGGCCATGCGACCGTGAAATCTTCCGGTCGATGGGATGAACTACGCCTCGCTCTCAACGGCGACGGCCAGACCGCCCCGCATGCCCGCCCTTACCGGCCCGTCATCCTCCTCCAAGAGCCCGCTGAGGCTGACTTCAGCGTGTGCGCAGGCCAGACCTGCCTCGCCCCCGTCAAGACCGCCTCAGAGGCGGCGGCGAGCCTCTGAAGGGCAATCGGCTCTTGCTCGCTCCGTACGGAGCGGAAACATCATGGCAGGCATGTCAGCCGACCCCCACTACGTCTACGGTCAAGGGCAGAGCTCACGCTCGAGCTACCCTATCCTGCTGGGGATGGTCATCGTCGAGGCCATCGGCTACAAGGAACGTAAATACCGTCCGCATTGGCGGCGGATCGGCCTGCTCTTTCCGGTCTTCCTGCTGATCCTTTGGGTGGGCCTTTCGGAGATGAATCTCTTCAAGGAAAAGTACATGAACGGCATTCCGACGACGCGCCGGGCGGACATGTATCTCTATCTCCCGGACACCTTGGCCAATTCGGCGGCCAACCTCTTCCTGAACAAGGAGCAAGTCCGCCTACGGGAACGACAGAAACTACTAAGCGTCAAAGACTCCTACGGCCGCTCAGCCCACCTCTATCGCAAAGGAGAATACTATGTCAGTGTCGCCAAGGCTGCCCTCGCCCGGCAGGACTACGCCGAATTCGCGAAGTTCATCGGTACGGGTGCGCAGCTGACCCCGGCGAACCTGGAGGCGCAACGCCTTTGCGCGGACCTATTCTTCGCCTTCCAGCGCCCGCTGGACGGCTACCAACTGCTCGAAGAGTCACTCGGCTTCGCCAAGAAGGATCAGGACTATTTCCGCCAATACGTCTACCGCTGCTTCATGCTCGACCAGGATGCCCGCCTGATCGCCACCGCCGCCAAATACGTGGGCGACCCCGAGCTTTCACCTGAGATCCGCGCCGACCTCCTGCTCGCCTCCGCACAGGCTCAGTTTCTCCGCGGCAACTTCACCGAAGCCGCTAAGCTGATCAAGGATCACCGCTTAGACCAAGCAGCCGACGGCTATCTGCTCAACTGCCAGATCCTTTGGGAAAGCGGTGACCGAACCGGCGCCTTGGCGGAATTGGACGCGGCCCTCGCGGCCTATCCAGGAACACCCCGTCTGCTCGAGATCAAGACCCGCTGGCTCAAGGAAAGCGGCAACCTCGCAGGAGCCAAGGACTGCCTCGACCTCCTAGCGATCAGCCAGCCCGATAAGCCCGGCCCACTCATCCAGTCCCTCTACCTCCTGCCCGGCGAAGCCAGCCGTGCCCGCCGGGAGGCCTTGATCGAAAAAGCCATCAGCCGCTTCGGCAACTTCGAGCAAGCGATGCTCGATCTCGCCCGTTTCGGTAATGATACCATGGAGGTGGCCCTCACCTCCCGTCTGGCGAAACTGGCCAAGGAACGACGTTTCACTAATCGGGTGCGCTTCGACCTCGTGCATGTCGAGTGCCTACTCAACGCCGGCCGCGCCCGCGAAACCATCCTACTCGTCGACGAACTCTATAAACAGGCCGAGCGGGATCAATGGGTCGCCGAGACGCGGATGGCGTTCGAGGCCTTGCGCACCATCGCCTATTTCGCCGACGGCCAGACGGAGATCGGCTCCATCAACCTCCAGAAACTGATGCAGAACCGTGGCGTGCCGCCGCAGATTCTCATCGCGGCGAGCCGTAAGCTCATCGCCGCCAGACGCTACGACGAGGCCAATGACGTCCTCGGCCAGGCGCATCTGCAGAACGAATCGAACCAAGCGGTGCTCATGAACATCGTCCAGCTTAAGCTGGACCATCCGCGTATCGCCGCGGACCTTGAGACCTATCTCCGCCGGCTCATGCAGAATCGTCGGCCATCCAAGGAAGTCTTAGGCGCGGCGCTTCGGAAGCTCGGCTCGGATACCTATCTCTTCTCTGGCGACCGCGAAAACCTGCTCCGCGACATCGAAGCCAAGATTAAGTAGTCGCTTCCGGTTCCGGCCGCTCGGTCACCTCGAAATAACTCACCGAACCGAGCTTGGAGCCATCTGGCAGCCAGAGGCCGCGACTGCAGCCGCGGTTGACGAACTCCTCCGCTTCAGCGGCCGACAAGACCGAGGCGGCCATCGCCAGGCCTTCGGCCTCAAGGGCGGAGGTCGCAATGGAACGCACCGGGCCGGGCAAGGAGACCACCTGACCGGTTCGCGGGTCGATGAGATTACCATGGACGGTGTCGGCCGTCTTGCTGGCCATCGCGAAACGGCAAAGCTTGATCTCAGAGTGAGGCCCGACGCCGATGCGCCAGCCGGTGGAGTCGCCGGGAGGATCGAGGGCCAAGGTCACACTGCCCGAGGCCATCAGTAACGCGCGGTGGATACCCCAGCTGCTTTCGAGCATATCAGCCATACGATCGAGGGCGTAGCCGCGCACGACAGCGCCGAAGTCGACAGCGCCACCAAATTTCACGCAGTGAAGCTCGCAGCCCTCGAGTTTGAATTCGCCGTCATGATAAGCCGAGACGACCTGAGTCCAGGCGGGGTCATCGGGATTGAACGGCATCTCGCCACGATTCTTCCAGTAACTGAAAAGTGCTCCCGCAGTGGCGTCGAACGCCTTGCCAGTCTCAGCGCTGACATCCTTCGAGAAGTTCCAGAGCGACTGGATGTGCTCGGAGGCCGCGATCATCGCACCTTCGGGCATCTGATTAATGGAAGCAACCGGGCCGCTGTCATGGCGTCGGTCGGTCTGGAAATCTAGGTCGTCGAGATGCTGGAAGAGGGCTTCGGCGGCGTTGCGGGCGTAGATGCCGTCTTCGGAGGCGATGCGCACCCAAAAACGGGAACCAAAGGCTTCGTGCGAGAAGTTGTGGATGATGGGCGTGTCTTCCATGGGGTTATTTTCCGATAAAAACGCTTTCGTAGCGTTTGGCAACTAGCACCCAATACCGATCGCCCCCTTCGCGTAATGTCAGGCTTGAGACCGCGTACCCTGGTACGACCGGCTCGCTAGCGTCCGTCATAGGTATCAGCCGGAGCGGAGCTTTGGTGGCCTCAGGAAAGTCGCCGAAACCGACCGGGTACTTCCTCAGGTAATATGGCAACGGCCAGTAATGCCCCCCTTCCGCCAAGGCTACGTAGAAACTACCCTCCTTGTAATCGCGGCTTAGCCGCGCCACGCGCTGCTCGAATTCCAGAATAGGGCCCGGGACTGTCTCGGAGTGGGTAGCGAAATCCCCCGCGGCGTAGACGGCTGAGATGAGCAACCCTAACAACAGTAGGCCGTCCCGCCTCCAACCTTCGCCGAGCAGCAAGGGGACCAGCAGCACCAGCGGCAAAGCCATGACGCCATAAAGGAGCCAAGGCGTCTTGTAAGGCAGCAACAGGTGGAAGACGAAGATCAGGCCGACGAAAACCAAGATGAAGTCGGTCGAGCTCGCGCGGAACGGCACAAAGCGCTCCCGCAGGAACCGCTGCAGGGAGAACTCGGCTAGCCAGAGAGCACCCCATATCCAAGGCCAGTAACTGACCGCCGTCAGCGTGTCCCCAGACTGTCCACTCGCCACGCCGAATGACCGGGCAAACTGGCCCCACCACGTCGCCAAGCCGTGGACGTCCGTGAAAGCGACGCTCTGGAAAAACGCCCAGGAGAAGATCAGTCCGAGGATGAATCCGAGAAGATGACGGTCGGCCCAAGGCTTACGGACAATCATGAGCGCGACGAAGAAAAATAGCAGATAGGCTGCGGCCGTGACCTTGCAGGCCAAAGCGAAGCCGAAGGCCACGCCCGAAAGCAGCCGCCACAGGGCCTTACGCTCCGAGGTGTCGGAACGAAGCCACAGCACAGCGCCCCAGGCAAGGCCTGCCACCAGCAGCACTTCTTGCACGAAATAGAATCCGAACGGTGCACCGCCGCCGATGAGGAAACAGAACGCCGCCGCTGTGAAACGCGCGGCAAAGCTGGCTCCCGGCAAAGCCAGAGCGGCCAATGAAAGTAGCAGGAGGTAGCATCCGGCGACGTTGCGCAAATAGGACTCGGACATGTCCGTGAATCCAGTCCCCGTCAGCTTCGAGGCAACTAATAGGGACGACGCCAAGGTCGGCCCATGGAAACGATCCTCGTTGGTGCTATAGGGAATGCCCTCGGACATATTCATGGCTCGAGACCACTGTACCGCCTCGTCGGCGTGCAACGGTTGCGGATAAGCGGGCGAGGTAAAACGGGGCGGCTGCCGGACGCCCATCACGCTCAAGAACAAGAAGCCCACGACGACGGCCGCGAACATCGCCCAGGACTTCTGCGTGGCGCCCGCGTCCATAGCTTATGCGCCGAAATGCTTCTCTAGCGCCGTCTTGATCTCGAGTGGCACAAGGGCGGCCGACATCGGTCCTTGCCCTTCGCGCCAAGCGTAGACGGTGGTCAGGGCGCCCTTGGCAACGGCGCGCTCGCCGACTTTGGCTTCGAAGCCCCAGACCAGTTTCTTGTCGCCGATCTCGTTGGGCGAAAGCGCGACGGTGACGATGTCTTCGCGGTAAATCGGGAAAAGGAAATCGCACTCGATCCGGACGCGCGGGAAACCAGTTAGCTTCGTGCCTTCGGTCCGGAGGAACGGTAGTTTGAGCTGGCGGAAGAGAGCTTCCTCGGTCGCCTCGACCCAGAAGAAGATTGTCGAGAAGTGCACGATGCCCGCGGCGTCGGTATCCGAGAAATTAGCGCGGTAATCAGCCGTGAATGGAGCCATGCGCCTATCCAAGCCGTCCCCCCGAAGGGTGCAACCGTCAAGGCGGCGCCTTACGTACGCCCTTACGCAACCAGGAGACGGACGTGGCGGCCCCGCCGGAGGCCTCTACGCAGGCCTTCAGGAAGGCCTGAGGCTCCTGTTGGACCGTGAACAGGTATAGTCGTGGCCCACCGCCGTGCGGAGCCTTACCAAAGACCTCCAGCCATTCACGTTGCCAACGGGTATGCCCTTTCTGCGCACCCCCAATCTTATGATAGGAGCTGTCCGAGTAGACCATCTTCGGTTCGCCTTTCTTAGTCTCATACAACCGGACGCCGTCCTGGAAATCGGAGAAAACCACCAAGGCATCGTAAGATTCGGCCAGCAGGCGATCCATCCACGCACCGAGCGACCCTTTCTCGCAGGCCATGCGTACCTTGGCCTGCACGGCGCGGCCGTTCGGCGTCAGCGTCTCGAGCGCGGTCTGCGTCGGACCCTCACGAAGACGCGGAGCCTCACCGTGGAACCGTCGGCCGAAGACGACCATGTCACCCAGCCCCACGACCCGAGCGCCGTCGAAACGAAAGACATCTGCGTCGGGAAACTCCTTCCGGATCTCCGCCTCGACACGCGGTAGGTATGATCGCATCGAGCCGGAGCAATCCAGATAGACCGCGACGCGCTTGGCCCGGATGAAGGCGCCCATCACCGGGCGACCGACGAAGCCCGCACGATTACCTAAGCCGGCACCAAGGCCGTTGCCACCGAAGGAGCCGAGACCGCGACCGAAGCCGCCCTTCCCTTGTCCGCCGGATGAGCTGGCCAGTCCTATCTCGGGCGTGATCGTCTTCATAGGCGGTAGTGCCAACGTCGCGCTCGCCGACTTCGAGGTAATCCGCCGCTGTGCCACGGTCACCTTCGGCTTACGGGTGAGTAGGTGCGCCGCCGTCATCGCAGGGCCGCCCGACCGACCGCCAGCCACGGCATGCGCCGTGAATTCATGTTTGGGCGCCGGTGCCGGAGATCGGAAGACAAACCAACACGCGGCGATGACCAGAAGGCCATGCAATGACAAGGAAAGCAGGAAGCTACCCCAGGACCGCCCGACAGGCCGCCGCGCGATGACGGGTTCCGTAGATACCATGTGAACCAGACTAACCGACTACGTCTTGGCTCAAGCAATGAGCCCAAGGAGAGATTCCCTCGACTCCACCCCGCTATTCTCCCCAGCGAAACCTCTTAATTACCCGGACGCTGAGGACCATCCGGACGCAACCAGTCAATCAGCGTGAACTTGCCGCCCGAAACCTCGGCCGATTTCTGCAAGATACGGCTGGCAGGATTCCGCGTGGAGAAAAGATAAAGGACTGGACCCTTGCCGTCATTGGCCAGGTCGAAAGAGCCTACCCAAGAATCTTCCCAAGCCTTCTCGGCGACGGTACGGTCGTCCTTGATCTGCGCCTCCGGCTCGAGACGCTGCGACGCATCGTCGACATAGGTCTGCACGGGCGACTTACCGGAACGAACCTGCAGGACCTGATCATTGAAGTCGGAGAAAATCACCAAGGCATCGTAACGTTTTTCGGAACGTAGGATATCCACCCAGGCGCCGACCGAGCCGACTTCGAAGTTACCCGCATAGCGGGCAAGGATCGCCTTGCCCGTCGAGCTCAGGCGGCTCGTGTCCAGGCTGACCGTCGGTCCCGAAGGCGCCGGCTTATGCGGAAGGACCGACGATACGCCGCCGCGGATCGTCGTACCATCGACCCAGACCTTGATGGCCGGCACGCTGAAGACATCGGCATCAGGGAATTGCTTGCGGATCTCGGCTTCGACGCCGGCGAGGTATGGCACCATCGAGTTAGAGCAGTCCAGATAGACCGCGATACGCGGGCCCGTCGGATGAGTGACCACGCGAGGTTCGGTGACGACGACGGTCGTAGCGGCATGCGCCAGCATGGTGAGCAGGGCGAAGCAGCCGGCAGTGATGAATTGGAGGCGTCTCATGGTGGGGTAAGAACATTATCGTCGAAGGTGGGGCCCGCGAGAAGCCGATTATCGACGGATGAGGCAAAGGCCCCAACAAAAAGGCGAAGCCCATGGGCTTCGCCTTTTAAAGTGATATCTTATGGACTGATCAACGGGTCGGAGCGGCGCCACGCGAGCTACCCGAGCCGGTCTGGGCCGGACGGAAACGCAGGACGGCATTGGCGCCAGCGCCGGTCGCCGGAGCGGACATCTCGACGGTGAAGAAGCCGACCGCGGCCTTGTTCGGCAAGACCGAGACGACCTTGGTGCCTGCGGGGAAACGTGCATCGAGGATCAGCATACCTGGCTTGAGGTCGATGGAACCGGAAACCTCGGTGATAGACTTAGAATCCTTGGCGAGCGAGCCGACCGCCTGAATGAGGGGCGTAAAGGCGAAGACGGTGTTGGTCGAATCTTCGGTGATTTGAGCCGAGATCGTGAGCGGCTTATCGGTGACCTTGATCTTGCGCTTTTTTTCTGGGTCGGCCGGGTCGACAATCTCCTTCTCAGTACGCATCGAGATGATTGTGGCTCCATCGGGGATACCCCGACCACTGGCCGGCATGCCGACGTAGAGGTCATCGTAATTGTGAAGATCGTTCAGGGCGTTGGTGCCTTTCTTGGCGCTCCCGAACTTAACCATGATGGCACTACCCTCGGAGGCGGCGACGCAGCGTTGGAAAATCGTGCCGGGCTTGTTGCCGTAGGCGCGGGAGGTGCTGATCAGGTAGAGGCGAGGTCCCTTGTTTTCGCGAGCGCCAGCGAAGGCTTGGACCCACTCATCTTCCCACTTCTTCTCTTCAGGGGTGCGCTTATCTCCGCCGTTGTTGCAATTGATACGACCGGAAGCTAAGGCCGTGAGCGGCTTGCTGAGGGTGAAGCTGATGTTGGGCTTGATCTCGGTCACGGTGGTTCCGGCGGGGATGCCTTGGCCGATAGCGATCATACCGACAATCAGACCCGTGGTGTCCTTGCACAGGACGACCGGCTGACCGGAGGCGCCACCGTTGGCAATCAGGGTGACCGTACGGGCGAAACCTCCACCTTGGTCGGCGCGATCGGAGAAGACCACGGGCGGATCGGCACGCATGCCCTTGTCAGGCTTGTAGCCCTTGGACCGAATCTGGCGGATACCGTCCTGGAAGTCAGAGAAGATCACGAGGGCGTCGTAGGCACGCTCATCCTTGAGGATGTCCACCCAACCACCGACGGAGCCAGTTTTGAAGTTGTTGCCGTACTTCTTGAGAATTGCACGCCCCTGGCTGGTCAGCTTGGCCGGATTGGTCTCGGTGGCGACCAACTCGCCCTTGCCGTTCTTCTTGGTACCGGCGCCCGTCGAACGGTTGAGGAATGGCTGGCCCTTGAACTTATCACCGCCGACGACTTCGGTATCATGGATATCGATGAACACGCCGTTGCTCAGAAAGACGTCAGCGTCGGGGAACTTGTCGCGGATTTCGGCTTCGACGCGGTCGAGATAGGGCAACATGGAGGCCGAAGCGTCGAAATAAACTGCTAGGCGCTGCGAAAAGATACTCGCGCCCATGACCGGCCTCGCGACGAAGTTCTTTCCGCCGCCTGAGCCCATACCCTTGCCAGAGCCGATGCCGCCGCCCGCGCCGCCGCCGAAGCCTTTGGAGGCGCCGCCCGCCGTGGCGCCGGAAATCATCGAAGAAGCCGAAGCTGAACTCGGCATTTCCGGCAAGGCGATGGAGGCCGAGGCACTCTTGGAAGTGATACGCGTGGTCGTCTTGGCGAGGGTCTTGACGTTCTTGGGCTGCACCTTGCGCTCGGTGCTCTTCACGCGCTCGCCGCCGGAGCCGCCACCTGCGCCAGTGGCGAACGTGTTCGGGTCCTTCTTGGCGTTATCGGTGACAGTCGAGACGACAAAAGCCGCCGCGATGAAGACGAGAACGACGTGAATCGCGATGGAGACCGATAGTCCGCTGGCGCCGATGCGCTTCCAGATGGTAGGCTTGATACGCTTCGAACCGAGGGAGTCCGTTTCCACTTTCTTCATCTCGGCTGAAGGCAGATCGTTGGGCTGCTGGGGAGGGGTTTCTTCGCTCATCGCTTAAGGGGGGTATGTAATCTTCCCCCCTGCCCCGACTGCTTCAACCCTTTTTGCCCCGCCAGCCTGGCCGAACTACCGCAAGAAATGGCTTGCGACCCAAGCCCCACCCCTTTGTGTTCCACCTCCCACTTATTGCAGGGTGGAGCAGCCCGGTTAGCTCGTCAGGCTCATAACCTGAAGGTCGTAGGTTCAAATCCTACCCCTGCACCCAATTTTAAGGCTATGAAGGCCAGTCACTTAAGAAAGTGGCCAAAAAGAACTGAATTAGACTTGAACCGTTCGGAATTAAATGCACGGTATCAGATATTAAATTTGTCCTACGGGACAATGGGGTAAGTAAGATAAAGCAGTAAAAAACAGGCGGCTTGCATAGGGGTATGCAAGCCGCCTCCTTTTTGGCCTGATGAGATTCGCCCCTAGACATGAAAAAGCCCGGCTCCTTGCGGACCGGGCTTCGTCTTTGGCGCAGAGATCGCTCAGCCGCCTGTCATCTTCGTGATGAGGGCGATGAGCGGGAGGAACATCGCCAACACAATCGCGCCGACGACCACGGCGAGGAACACGATGAGCACCGGCTCGATGATCGAGGTCAGCGCGGTCACGGCGTTGTCGACTTCTTCGTCGTAGATATCAGCGACGCGGTTGAGCATCTCGGGTAGCTGGCCAGTCTCTTCGCCGACCTGAATCATCGAGGTCACCATCTGCGGGAATTCGCCCGACTGTTCGAGCGGCACTGAGAGCGGCTCGCCGTCACGGACCCGGTCGTGGACGCGCTCCAGCGACTTGGCGATGACCACGTTATCGAGGGTGTCGCGGGTGATCGTGATGGACTGGAGGATTGGCACGCCAGACGCCATGAGCGTACCGAAGGTACGGGCAAAACGCGAGACCGAGACAATCTGGATGAAGCCACCGATCTTAGGGAGGCGCCAGAGGATGCGGTCGAAGAGTTCTTTACCCTTCTCCGTCGCGAGCCAGGTCTTTAAGCCGAAGTAGACGCCAAAGATGAGGACCGGGGTGGCGTACCAATATTCCGTCAGGAACGTAGAGATACTGACAACGAACTTCGTCAGCGGCGGCATTTCCGTCTTCTGGGCGCTGAGCAACTTCTGGAAGGAAGGCACGACCTTCACCATCAGGATGTACACAATGATGATGGCGACGGACATAACGACACCAGGGTAGACCATCGCAGACTTGACCTTCTTCTGGATGCGCTCGGCTTTTTCCCGGAACTTGGCGAGACGGTCGAGGACCTTGTCCAGCACGCCGCCCGCTTCGCCAGCACGGATCATATTGACGAAGAGACGGTCGAAGACCTTGGGATGGGCCTGCAGGGCCTCGGAAAGGTTGTTACCCTGGGAGACGCTTTCGGCGATATTACCAAGGATCGCCTTGAAGGTCGGATTGCGTTCCTGCTTCGTAATGAGCTCGAGGGCGCGCAGGAGCGGCAGGCCGGCCGTGATGAGTGTCGCCAGCTGGCGCGTCATGAGCGTCACGTCATTCTGCGTCACCTTCGCGCCGAAGCTGATACCACGCTTGGCCGGAGCCGTAGGCGCCGCCGCGGACTTGGCCGCCCCAGCGTCGGTAGCGAGCGTGGTGACCATCAGGCCTTTGGCCATGAGCTTCTGGCGGGCCTGCTCGTCGTTGGCGGCCTCGATTCGTCCAGAAGTCTGGGAACCGGTCCGGTCAATAGCAGTGTACTTGTAGTCGGGCATGGGAGTGTCGGGGTGTTATGAAAGTTAGGTGTACTTAAGGACTTCTTCGATCGAAGTAAGGCCGTCGAAGATGCAACGAAGGCCGTCCTCGCGCAGCGGGCGCATACCGGCCTCAATCGCCTTCTGCTTCAGGACGAGGGTTGGTGCTCTCTGCGTGATCAAAGTACGGATTTGATCGGTGATGGTCATGAGCTCGAAGAGGCCCTGACGACCCTTGAAACCGGAGCGATTACAATCGGGGCAACCCTTGCCGTAGTAGAATTTCTTGTTGGAGATCTCCAAGGCGTCTACGTCGAGCATGTTGACTACGTCCTTGTCGGGTTCGTAAGGCGTGCGGCACGTCTTGCAGACGCGGCGCAGGAGTCGCTGGGCCAGCACACCTTCAAGCGAAGCCGAAATCAGGAACGGCTCTAGGCCCATGTCGATAAGACGGGTGACGGCTCCCGGGGCATCGTTGGTGTGGAGCGTGGAAAGCACGACGTGACCGGTGAGCGAGGCCTGCACGGCAATCTGGGCGGTCTCTAAATCTCGGATTTCTCCCACCATGATGGTATCCGGATCCTGTCGCAGGAAGGAACGTAGGGCGGCCGCGAAGGTCAGGCCAACCTGGTGGTTGATCGGCACCTGCATGATACCTTCCACTTCATATTCGACGGGGTCTTCGGCGGTCAGGATCTTGACGTCCTCGGTGTTCACCTCACGGAGCGCCGAGTAAAGCGTGGTCGTCTTACCAGAGCCAGTCGGCCCCGTGACGATGAAGATGCCATTCGGGCGGCCGACCATGGCGCGAATACCTTCCTTGATGTCATCCTGCATCGAGAGGGCCTCGAGGCTCAGATTGACGACGGTCTTGTCGAGGATTCGGAGCACCACCGATTCCCCGAACTGCGTGGGCAAGGTCGAAACACGGAGGTCGATTTGACGACCGCTGATGGTCGTCTTGATACGACCGTCCTGCGGCACGCGCCGCTCGGCGATGTTCAGCGAAGATAGCACCTTGACGCGGGCGATGACGGCCGAGGCAAGATTCTTGGGCGGCGGCGCCATCTCGTAAAGCGAGCCGTCGATACGGAGACGGATACGGAACTCGTGCTCGAAAGGCTCGAAGTGGATGTCGGAGGCCTTAGCCTTAACGCCTTCTTGGAGGACCAGGTCAACGAAACGGATGATCGGGGCCTGACTGGCCTGCTTGGTAACATCCTCGTCGGTCACAGCGGCCGCGCCTTCGACTTGATCGAACTCACCGAGCAACTCTTCCATCGAGGCAGAGGTGGCCTCGCCGTAGACGCGCGTGACCGCGGCCTCGACCTGCGCAGGATCCGCGACGGCGAGCTCGATATCGCGCTGCAGAATGAATCCCAGTTCGTTGATGACGGAGGAATTGAAGGGATCCTTGGCCAGCAGCGTCAGCTTGCCGGCTTCGTCCGCAACCGGCAATACGACGTACTTATGGGCCTGTGGGGCCTTGAGAAGTTTAACGAGCGCTTCGCCCGGATCGGCGGGCACGGCGGAGTAATACTGTACCTGCAGATGGTCGGCGATCGCCTGAAGGATAGTCGGGCGATCGGCGAGGCCGGCGTCCACGAGGCTGTCGCTGAAGGACTTGCCGGTGGTGGCGTGGGATTCCCAAATTTCCTCAGCCTGGGCTGGGGTCACGAGGCCCGCCTCGAGGGCGATATCGCGGATCACGTCACTATGGTCGTCGAACATGGGAATGGTTAGGTAAAGGGTTGAGGCAGGTCAGCGGGACTGCGCACCGGCGCGGATGCGCTCGCGCATGGCTTCAGGGTTCTGGCAGTAGTTGAAGATCTCTTCTTCGGACACGAGCCCCTGAAAGAAGAGCGCGAGCAAGTCGCTGTCGAGGGTACGCATGCCGCGGGCACCGCCCGTCTCGATGTCAGTCAGGAGTTGATAGGTCTTCCCATCACGAATCTTGGCCGCGACCGCGTCGGTCCGGACCATGATCTCAAAGGCGGCAACGCGGCGATCATCAGTGGTGTGCAGGAGACACTGCGAGATGACTGCGGAAAGTGAGGTGGAAAGCTGGGAGCGGATTTGGTCGCGTGCGCCCGCCGGGAAAGCGTCGATAATGCGGTCCACGGTGCGGGCGGCGCCGGAGGTGTGCAATGTACCGAGCACGAGGTGTCCCGTCTCCGCCGCCGTGACGGCGGCCTCAATCGTCTCGAGGTCACGCATCTCACCGATGAGGATAACGTCTGGGTCCTGCCGGAGCGCGGAACGCACGCCTTCCGCGAACGAAGGGAGGTCGACGCCGACCTCGCGCTGGGTGACCAGGCTGTTCTTGTGTGCGTGCGTGTACTCGATCGGGTCCTCAATCGTGATGATGTGGCCCTGCTCGTTCTCGTTGATCCAGTTGATCATTGAGGCAAGCGTCGTCGACTTACCAGAGCCGGTAGGTCCAGTCACGAGGACGAGACCGCGGGCGCGCTTGAGCATGTCCTTGATGACCGCGGGCAGGCGCAGCTGCTCGAGCGTGAACATCTTCGAAGGGAGCAGGCGTAGGACCATGCCATAACCGACATGACTGCGGAAGGCGTTCACGCGCAGCCGCGTCTTCTGGCGGAAGGAGAAAGCGAAGTCGCAGCCACCGTCGGCGTCCAGGCGGCCGAGCTGGGCCGGCGGCACGACGCCGAGCACCAAGGCCTTGGTCTCTTCGATGGTGAGGGGGGAGCCATCGATCGAGACGATCGTGCCATTAACGCGCAGACTGGGCGAGCGACCCACGTGGATGTGCAGGTCCGAAGCGCCATTCTCAATCATGGCCTCCAGCAGCTGATTCATCTCGTAGGCCATGGAATTAGATAATGTCGTCCGCGACGGTGGCGCCGAGGACTTCTTCGATGGTGGTCATGCCGGAAGCCACCTTGCGCTGGCCGTCCTCGCGCATCGTGCGCATGCCGGCCTCGCGCGCCTTACGCCGGAGGTCGACGAGATTGGCTCCACCGTAGATCATCTCCTGAATTTCTTCGGTGATGACGAACATTTCGAAGACACCGCGGCGTCCCTTATATCCGCGTTCACCACACTTGGGACAACCCGGGCCCTTCATAGGGGTGGCGCTGGCAAGATCCTGCTCGGTCATGCCGATGGAATAGAGTTCCTTCGGGGTCGGCTTGTACGGGGCCGCACAGGCTTGGCAATTACGTCGCACGAGGCGCTGGGCGAGCGCACCGCGTAGTGCGGCAGATACAAGGAAAGGCTTCACGCCGATGTCGACGAGACGCGTGACAGCGCTGACGGAATCGTTGGTGTGGAGGGTCGAGAACACCATGTGACCCGTGAGCGCGGCGTTAATTGCGATCTCAGCGGTCTCGAGATCTCGGATTTCACCGATCATCACGATATTCGGGGCCTGACGAAGCATCGCGCGGAGCGCGGCGGCGAACGTCATCCCGACGTCTCGCTTCACCTGGACCTGATTGATGCCGGCCATCTGGTACTCGACCGGGTCTTCGACGGTGATGATTTTTCGGTCCGGCTTGTTGATGTAGTTCAGCGCAGAATAAAGCGTAGTCGACTTACCGGAACCAGTCGGACCAGTGACCAAGAAGACGCCATCGGAACCAGAGATGAGTCCTTGGAACTTGGCTTGGTCATCGGCGAAGAAGCCCAGCTCAGGTAGACCGAGCTTTAGGCCTTCCTTGTCGAGGATTCGCATGACGATGGACTCGCCGTAGACGGTCGGGAGAACGGAGACGCGTAAGTCGATATCGCGGCCGCCGGTACGAGCCTGAATACGACCGTCCTGCGGGATACGCTTTTCAGCAAGCGAGACTTCCGCCATGAGCTTGAGTCGCGAAATGATCGATGGCTGGAGGCGCTTGGGCGGGCCCTTCATCTCTTGTAGCACGCCGTCGACGCGGAAGCGGACACGGAAGCGCTTCTCAAGGGGCTCAAGGTGAATATCCGAAGCCTTACGGCGAATGGCGTCGACGATGAGCGAGTTGACGTACCGGATGATTGGCGCGTCATCTTCTTTGACGTCGCCGCCCTGCGGTAGCTCGACGGCCAAGCCATCGTCGCCACCCTTACCGAGGATATCGTTATACGAAGATCCACCGCCGATTGGACCGCCGACATAGCAACGCGAGATGGCATCCCGGAGGAGGTCCGGAGGGGCGAGCTTCGGATTGATGGCCAGCTTCAATACGCGGGAGATCGAATCGATCGTCTCGGTGTCGAGCGGGTCGGAGATCGCGACGAGGAGTTCCACCCCGTCCATCTGCAAGGGGAGAATGTTGCGGGTTTCCGCCTGTTCCCGGCTGATAAGCTTGAGAATGTCCTCGGAAGGCGCGACTTGCGAAACGTCCACGAGCTCCATGTCGAACTCTAGGCTAAGCGACCCCGTAATCTTGGCCCAAGTCACCTTGCCCGTTTCAACTAGTTTGGCGAGGGCCAGGGTGTCGGCGTTCTGGCCGTCAGCGACGGTTCCGACGGCGACACGGGCCTCGTTCACGTCGGCAGGAGACACCAGTCCCTTGTCCTGAATGAATTGAATGACGTAGTCGTCGGCGGTCGTCACAGTGGGGAAATCCGGAGCGGAAGATGGGGGTAGGAAGGTTGCTCCTCAAAGAGGAGAACAACGGGGAAATTTACGCTAAATCCAGCCACCTTGCCCGCAACCGCAAATTAACCTAAGATGAGTGAACTGAACGGCCTGTGAGGCGAGCAACTAGCTGCACGACCTGCGACTGTAGGAAATCGAGCTCTCCATCGTTCCAAAGCACGAATTCTGAACGCTTAACCTTCTCCGAGAGAGGAAGTTGCGAATTAATCCTTTGATTGATATCTTCAGCGGAAAGCCCCCGTGCGAGCAGTCGCGCTCTCCGCGTCTCTTCGGAGCAACCGACACAGACGATAGCATCAAAACCATCGGTAAGGTTCTTTTCGAAAAGGAGCGGAATCTCGACCACATGATGAACGCTCCGGTCCGCGACCGCGAGACGACGCAAACGGGCGACCTCAGGATGAATCAACCCTTCCAGAAAGGCGCGTTCGGCATCGTCCCGAAAGACCTTGGTCGCGATCCAACGGCGATCCGGGAGCCCGTCCTGCCCTAAGCAGGCCTCGCTCCAGCGGGCTCGAAGAGAGGAGACAACGTCAGCCGACTCCAAGACCTGACGGGCGAGCTGATCGGCATCGATGACATGGAAACCCGACTTCGCAAAGCAGGCGGCCGCGGCAGACTTGCCGCATCCAATGCCGCCCGTGAGTCCGATAACCATGCCCTACCCTACCTTCCCTCTCCGCCGAGGGCAAACCTCAAGCGGGGCTGGGAGAGGACTGCAGTCCAGGGCCGGCATCCGCGGCCGGCGTGGCCGTAGCCTGGGTCGACTCGGGCGAGGGCGCCGCCACGGCAGGTCCTGCGATCGGCGTCTGGATGGAACCTGTCTTAAGGATCTCCATCACATGGACCCCGTCGAGCGTCTCATATTGCAGCAAGGC
>Ga0114977_10000480_pt1 | contig 26792 bp, 25 predicted proteins | sample S_130805_MF_Meta_FD_87026 | JGI IMG/M metagenome (GOLD analysis project Ga0114977, IMG submission 87026) | Freshwater microbial communities from Lake Simoncouche, Canada to study carbon cycling - S_130805_MF_MetaG | ecosystem: Environmental > Aquatic > Freshwater > Lake | place: Lake...
CGATGGCTCGGCGGAGGCGAGTGGAGAGGAGGCCAGGGCCATCCCGATCCCCAGGGCTACCGCAAGTCCTCCGATACGGCCGATGTGGCATCCATTCCCCATGACGTTCCCCCCTTGATTGCAATCAACGCGACTGGCGTCGCGCCGTGTCAGACCAGTGCGGCCGCCCGCAGCATGGGCAGCCGCACCGAATCTGCCGGCGGAGCCGGAAGCGGTGGATCCGTCGGGGCGATGACGCCGGAGCCGGTCAGGGTGGCGACCACCCGGGCCACCGCCTGGGTCACCCCGACCAGGATGTCACCGGAGACCTGAACCACAAACTGTGCCCCTTGCGCGAGGGCGCTGATAAGGAAGATCTGCTGATCGACGAGCGCCTGCAACTGCCCCGTGATGGTGTTGGTAATGATGTCGAGGAAGTAGGGCACGCTGGCGACTACGGTCCGAACCCCCAGTGCGACATCGGTTCCGATGTTCGGATATCCGTACATGGCGACGGCGTCGTCGAGGGCCTGTTTCAGATCGGCGGGAGTGACGATGCTATCGGTCTTGTTGTTTACCAGCGATACCCCGTCGAAGTCCGACCGCAGCGGCACGTCGAACAGGCTGACGATCGTCGGCGTGATGTCGGCGTTCGAGTACCCAAGATTCTGCTTGCCGTCGTTGGCGTCGTCGCCTGCGAGGTCGAAGATGACGAACGACGATGTCTCATTGGGTGACTGGAAACCGTGACCGAAGCCCACCGACTGCTGATGGCCGTGGTCGGTGGTCACGAGTACCGTCCACTCCTCGCCCAGATTATCCGGGTCGGTCTCCCACGCGTCGACGGCGTCCATGATCCGCTTGATGTTCTCGCTGGTGTTCACGACAGCGGCGGCGTACTCCGGCGATCCGCCGCCGGCCGCGTGGCCCGCTTCATCGACGGCGACCTGGTAGGAGAAGATGAAGGCCGAGTCGGTCGCTGTAGTGGCGACAATCCGTGCGATGGTCGCGTCAACGACCTGGTTGTCGGTCTCCTCCCACGTGGTGTCGAATGCCACGAACTCATTGACGTCGGCCGCGTAGCCACCGGCGCCGGCCATGTCGTTGATGTATTTCCAGTCGGCGTAGACCGCGGTGTCGACCTCGGGCCTGTCGTACTCGATCAGGTTGAACACCGTCGGCCAGGCGTCATACGGCGCGGGGTTGAAGATGTTGTTGATGACGCCACTCTTGTTGTCCCACACGCCGGTCAGGATGGTGGTCCACGACGGGCCGGAGATGGTGGTGTGGCCGACGATGCTCGTCGCGCCGGTGACACCCTGCTCCATGACCGCACGGAACCCGCTGTCGGGTTGGATGTAGGCGTACTGCAGCACCTTGTCCAGGTTCGTGCCGTCGGTGCCGATCAGTAGTACGTGCGTCGGCAGCGGATCCCCGATCTGCGAGGCGTTCGCACTGGCGATTCGACTGCGGCTGCCGGTGACAGAAGCGCTGACGGTCACCGCACTGGCCGGCGCGACCGGGGCGGCCGGCATCGGAAGGATCGGCACCGGAACGGGTGCGGGCGCCGGTGTCGCCGGAAGGACGGCACCGGGTGCGGTCCGGTCCGGCAGAGAAACGGTGCGCCTGCGCGTCGGCGTGCTGGGTTGCGTCCGCGCCGGTGCTGCGCTCCCGGGCGCCGAACTTTCCGGAGCCGACGACGCAGCGGGACGATCGGAGTTCGTCGACGCTTGGGCGGCCGCCGGGCGGCTGACCTGACCGCGGGGCCGGGTACTCGCCGGTGCGCGGTTCTCGGTGGCGTCGGCTGATCGGGTCGTGTCGGGCGCGGCAGGTTCGGCCGAGGCGACCGCGGTCGCGACCGCCGATCCTGCGCCGGCGACGATTCCGGCCATAGCAACGCTCAGACATATCTGTTTGACAGCTTTCATGAATGTGACTGTAGCCCCGGTTTCGGGACTTTCGTCACCTTATCGGTGGTATGGGTTGCCATTCGTGGGGTTGCGGAGGAGGGTCAGTACAGCGGTTCCCCCGCGGGTCCGCAAATCGGGCGCATTCGATGAACGCTGGGTCAAATATGATCAAAGCCGGACCGTTCGTGGGTCGTGTCGGCCCCCTGGCCGCGACCCTGGGAATCGGTCTGGCCGTCATGGCGGGCGGCACGGGGACGGCCGCCGCTGACCCGGTCACCCCCGACGCCTCGTCGGCGGTGGAACGGCCGACCCAACCGGTGGGCGCTGGCCGACTGCGCGGCAACCGCGACCCCGGTGCACGGGGCGCATTGGCGAGGCCCGTCTCCGCCCCGACTGCCCGGGTGACGTCGCGGCCAGTGCGGCCCTCCCGGTCCGAGCTTGCCCCGGTCGCGGCGCTTGTTCCCGGGATCGGCGACGCGACGGCACCGCCGGTCGATGTGGTGCCACCGGCGCCTGCGCGCCGAGAGAATAGCGCCGCCGTCGCGCCCGCCGAATCCACTGTTCCGCAACCACTTTCCGCCCACGCCGTCGCCACTGATCCCATCAGTTCGCTCTTTCGGGGTGTGTCGGCCTTCTTCAACAACCAGACGCCGCAATTGCGCCCGACCCAAACCACACAGGGCGCCGCCGGTGTGGTCACCGGCCTCCTCAATGCTGTTGACCCCGACAGTCCCCGGCTCGGTTACACGATTGCTGAGGGTCCCACCCACGGAGTCGCAGCGGTCAGCCCCGACGGCAACTGGACCTATACGCCGGACGCGGCGGTCGCGGCCGGAGTCACCGACTCCTTCCGGGTCACCGTCAGCGACGCGCCCAGCGGCTTCGCGATCCACGGCCTCGCGGGGTTGCTCAACCTGCTCTCCTTCGGGCTGATCGGCAGCCGCGGCGATTCCTCCACCAGCCCGGTTGCGGTGATCGTCGCGCCCTTCACCCCGGCCAATCGCGCGCCGGTGGTGAGCACCCCGGTGGTGGGAACGCCGAATGCGTTGACGGGTGTGGTGAGCGGCAGTGTGATTGCCACGGACGTCGATGGTGACACGTTGACCTATAGCGCCCCTGCGTCGACGGCCAAGGGCGCGATCATCATCAACGCGAGCACCGGTGCGTTCAGCTACACGCCGACCGAACCGGCCCGGCACCGCGCGGCGGCCCTGGGTGCCACCGCCGGGGAACGCGCCGACTCCTTCACCGTGGTGGTGACCGATGGGCAGGGCGGCACCGCGACGGCGTCGGTGACCGTCGTGGTCAGTCCGTCGAACGTCAACCCGGTCGCCGGCACCCCGGTGGTGGGTGTCCCGAATGCGTTGACGGGTGTGGTGATCGGCATTGTGAGCGCCACCGACGCCGATGGTGACACGTTGACCTATAGCGCCCCGGCGTCGACAGCTAAGGGCGCGATCACTATCAACGCGAGCACCGGTGCGTTCACTTACGCCCCAAGCGTTGCCGCGCGGAACACCGCGGCGGCACCGGGTGCGACGCCTGCGGATCGCGCGGACGGCTTCACCGTCACCGTGATCGATGGCCACGGCGGTACCGCGACTGCTGCGATCACCGTGGCGATCAGCCCCGCGGTGGCCCCGGCCAATCGCGCGCCGGTGTTGAGCACCCCGGTGGTGGGAACGCCGAATGCCATTACCGGTGTGGTGACCGGCATTGTGAGCGCCACGGACGTCGATGGTGACACGTTGACCTATAGCGCCCCGACGACGACGGCCAAGGGCGCGATCATCATCAACGCGGGCACCGGTGCGTTCACCTACACCCCGACCGTCGCCGCGCGAAACACTGCGGCGGCCCCCGGTGCGACCGCGGCGGATCGCGCCGATGCTTTCACCGTGACCGTCGTCGACGGCCGCGGCGGCACAGCCAGTACTGCGGTGACGGTGGCGGTCAGCCCGACTCCCGACGCGTCAACCCCACTCGCGGCGTTCCCCGGAGCCGAAGGGTTCGGTGCTTACGCCACCGGCGGCCGCGGGGGCAGCGTCATTTATGTCACCAACCTCAACGCCGACGGCGCTGGCTCCCTGCAGTGGGCCATCGACCAACCCGGTACGAAATACATCCTGTTTAAGGTCAGCGGTCTGATCGACGCCCAGATCCACCTGACGAACGGCAATGTGACCATCGCCGGCCAGACCTCGCCGGGCGGTATCACCATTCGGGGCCTGGTCACCGACGAGAGCCCGTATCAGGATCAGGATGTGCACGCGCCGGCAGATTTCGCCGAGAACTGGATCCTGCAGCACATCCGCATCCGGCCGGGCCTGACTGCACCGGGTGATGACGGACTGCGGCTGCGCTACACCCGCAACGCGATCGTGGACCACGTCTCGATCGGCAACGCCCTCGATGAGGCGATCGAGATCTCCTACTCGCACGACATCACCGTGCAGAACACGATCATCGCCGAAACCGTTGGCGGGCACTCGTTTTACGGCGGGGTGTTGATGAACTACTCCAACCCGGCCTACGGCTTCAAGTTGGACAACGTCTCACTGCACCACAACGTGTTCAACCGCATCGAAGGGCGGCTGCCCGAGGGCAGCCGGGAGTCCGCCGCCGCGGCCAACTCCTTTATGAATCTCGAAATGTCCAACAACCTGTACTGGGATCCGCGGTTCTTCGTGGCACTGGGCGTCACCTCCGGTGTCGCCAGCGGTGGCCCCCAACCGATCTATTGGAAACTCAACGCGGTCAACAACCTGTTTCACACCGCCAACAGTTTCCAATACGGCATGTTCGACGATCAGATCCTCAACGTCGCCCGCAACGAACTCTTCGTCAGCGGCAACAAGATGGACCTCTACCCGTCGCGATCCGACTACCAACTGTTCTACTGCTGCAACGACTATCCCGCCGAGACCAGCCCGGGCACCACCTCACGGCAGGCACAGGCCCGGACCACCCGCCACCCCTTCCCGGCGATCACCTACACGCCCACCGGCCAGTTGCGCACCTACCTGCTTAATAACGCCGGCGCCTGGCCGCGCGACCCGATGGATACCCGTTTGATGAGTTTCGTCGCCAGTAACACCATCTCGGGTGCGGCGCCCAATACCAACCCCGCCGGTGATGGTTTGCTGCCGGCGTATGTCGGCTCGCCGCCCGCCGCCCCGACTGACACCGACGCCGACGGCATGCCCGACGCCTGGGAGATCACCAAGGGAACCAACCCCAACGTCGCCAACACCAACGCCCGCACGTTGTCCGCCGTCGGTTACACCGACCTTGAGGTCTACCTGAACGAGTTGTCCAACAGCCGCATCACCGGATCTGTGTAGCGCCCGGCTATCCTTCGGCCATGCGCACCGTTGAGGTCTTCGCTGACATCCTCTGTCCGTTCACCCATGTCGGATTACATACGCTGATCGACCGTCGCAGTGAGCATGGTCTCGCTGAGCCACGTCTGCGCATCCGGGCTTGGCCGCTGGAACTGGTCAACGGTCAACCACTGGACGCCCACCACATCGGAGCAGAGATCACCGCGTTGCGTTCGTCCGTGCGGCCGGACCTTTTCGGCGGATTTTCGGTCGACACCTTTCCGAGCACCTCGATGGTTGCGTTCGCACTGACCGCCGCGGCGGATCGCACGGGTGATCCGGTTCTGGTCGAGGAGGTCGGAATGGCGTTGCGCAACGCGGTGTTCGAAGATGGCCTCGACATCGGGCTTCCCGAAGTCGTCGAGCCGATCGCCGCGAGTTTCGGCCTCGATCCACTCGACGCCGACGGGACCGCCGCCGCTGTTCGTGCCGACTGGGAAGACGGCCGCGCCCGGGGGGTGATCGGATCCCCGCACTTCTTCACCGGCGATGACGAAAGTTGGTTCTGTCCCGGTCTGGACATCAGCCGCGACGACGTCGGCAACTTCATCGTCGCCTGGAAGCCGGGCAGCGAGGCGTTCGTCGAGAGTGTCTTCGGCTGAGGTTTTATCGGCCGGGGGGTTTTCGACCGGGGCCTTATTGTGGGTGCGCCGCCAGGTAGCCGGCCACCGGGATCCGCGATGTTTCGGCGTAACCGATCGGCAGTAACACCTCACCGGCGACGGTGTAGTAGTAGACGTCCCATCGGTAGTAACCGGCGAAGGCGGCGGGGTCGCCGCCGATCACTGCTGCGTAATCGCTGACCGCCCGGACATACTCGTTGGCGTGGTTGTAGACGTACACGGCGCGGTCACGATTATTGGCGAAGCCACTTGCGGAGAGGAAGCGGCCGGCCGCCATGATGGCATCCCGCGGCGAATTGACGTCGCCGCCCTGGCCGTATTGGGCGAAAGTCGAGGGCAGGAACTGCATCGGACCCTGCGCGCCGGCAGTGCTGACCCCGGCGATGCTGCCGAGCCGGGTTTCGATGAGGTTGATGGCGGCCAGATAGTTCCACGCGACGCCGGTTGCCGCTTCGGCCTCACGGTAGAAGCCCAGCAGTTCCTCGGCGGGCGGCGGCCCGATGATGCGCCAGGCGGGCAGTGTGTCCGGCGGCGGCGGGGCCATCGCGTTGAGTTGCCGCCGCGCGTCGACATTGAGGTCATATGCCCCGAGCAGTTGCGGCGGGATACGCCCCCGGATGATCGCGTCCCATTCCGGGTGGCGTCCGATAGCGCGATAGGCGGCCTGCTGACGGTGCGCCGCGGCAACCAGTGCGGGCTCTAGCGTCGAGGGGTCTCGCACGGCGAGTTCATCGGCGACCAGATCGTCCGCCAGTTGCGCGGGGTCCGATGCCAACCGCGGCTGTGCACCAGGCGGTGTGGACGCTGCGGCGGGGTCGTCAAGCGGTGCCGGCACAACAGTGATGCCCGGCGCCGCTGTCGACTGGCTGCAGCCGACGCCGCCGATCACGGCCGTCGCAATAACGAGTGCTCCGATGACGAGGCGGCTACGGGTCATGGTCTCCCACCTTTGTCTCCCACCTTTCGTTCCGAGCGTAGATCGTCGCATCTATTCCTTGATGACGAGAACCGTCTCCAGCATCGGGTCACCGCAATAGGCGATTCGCGTGCCGCTGCGGGCCTCGGCCTGCAATGCCGCCAGCACCTTGGCGTTGATCCGCTCGCCTGGCGCCAGCGCCGGAATACCGGGCGGGTAGGGCGCGGCGGTCTCGGCGGCGATCCTCCCGACGGCCTCGGCGGCCGGCACCCGCTCATGTTCGGCGAAGAAGGCGTCGCGCGGGCTCATCGCCGTGTCCGGTTGCAGTGTCCAGGCGGTGATCGGAACCAATGCGCGTGGCTCGCCGCGGTGTTCCTCGATGGCGCGGATGATCTCGGTCACCATGAAGTCGATGGTGTCGGGTGTGTCGGCCAGCGTGATGACCGGGCAGAAGGTGTCGCGGTCGGCGAACTCCAGATGCAGTCCCCGCTGCTCGAGCACGTCGGCCACGAGTTGGCCGTCCGCTCCGGTACCGGTCAGCGTCAGCACGATCTTGGTCGGATCATGCATCAGCAAAGCCGGTGAGCGGTCGGCGATTTCGGATCCGACGACGCCCAACCCCGGCACGGCGCGAAAGCGAACCCGTGCCTCGTTCGCCAGGCGGATTGCCTGGCCTAACAATTCAGTACCGCGCTCGGCGAGAAGATCGCGGGCCAGGTCGATACTGGCCAGAATGGCGCCCGACGGACTCGTGGTGTGCAAACCCTCGAATGCGGCGTCGAGGCGTTCGAGGTCGATGCGCTCGCCCTGGGCTAGCACCATGGAGGATTGTGTGAAGCCGGTGATGTGTTTGTGGATGCTCGTCACCAGGACATCGGCCCCGGCCGCGATCGCGTGCGGCGGCAGATCCGGGTGGAACCCGAGATGAGCGCCCCATGCGGCGTCGACCGTCAGCGGGATACCGTGCGCGTGCGCGAGTTCGGCATGTGCGGCCACGTCCGAGACGCCGCCCACATAGCTGGGCTCGACGAGCATCACGGCCTTCGCGTCCGGATGCTGTTTCAGCGCCTCGGCGACGCGGCTGACCGGCATTCCAGCGGTCAGGCCGGTTCGCTCGTCAACATCGGGGCGGACCCACACCGGTACCAAGCCGGCCAGAACGATGCCGAAGAACAGTGATTTGTGGATCGTTCGGGCCACGATCACCTTGTCGCCGGGCTTCCCGACCGTCAGGCAGATCGCTTCGTTGCCATGCGAGGAACCCTGCACCGAGAAGCCGCACCAGTCCGCGCCCCACAGGCCCGCGGCCAGACGCTCCGCCGCGACGAGTCGCTTGGTTGATGCGTGGCGATCCTCAACACCGCCGTAGTGCGGGACGTCGAACGCCAGGAAGTCGTCAATCAGATCGGGATTGCGTTTGTGGCCGGGGACGGTGAATGGTGTGCCCGCATTGGCCAGAAAATTGCGGTACGCGTCGTATAGCGGTGTGTTGCTCATCGTGGCGGTCCTCCAGCGATCGGCCGCAGGAGTGGCCGGCGGCATCTTTTCGGATTGCGAACGAGAGCCGCCCAGCCGCCGAATGCGCGGGCAGGGCCCTATTAAAACGTGCTCTGTTAGCTTAGCCCACCGAAGGACGATCGGAAGGACGCGACCATCAACTCTCACCTCGCCATCCTCGCCTCGCTTGCACTCGCGATTTTCCTGAGCCCCGAAACACTGGTTTTGGGACTCGTGGTCGCCGGCGACAAGAAGGTGCCGCGACTGGCCGCCGTCGCGTTTGCGGTCGGCGCGGTCCTCGGTATCGCTTTCGCGACCGGAATCGGTCTGTGGATCGCGATTGCATCGGGTGCTGATTTTCATACTCGCGACGGTTCCTGGCCGGGTTTCATCGTCCGGATGCTCATCGCGATGGCGCTGTTGGCGATCGGCGTCTATCGCGCGGTGAATGCGTTCCGTCGGCAGCCGATTACCGACATCTCCGAATCAGCTAAGACACCGAGCAGGCTGTGGATTTCGCTGAAACAGCGCTTTCCGAAACTCATGAATCGGTTGGATCCGAACGCTGATCTTTCTGTCTCCCAACGCATCACGCGTGCTGCACTGGCGGGTTTCGCCGCCTGTGGGTTACACCCCAAGGTCTTTCCGATCGCGATCGCGGCCGGCCATCAGATCGTGCAGATCAACGATCCGCGAGTCCGCGGTGTGGGCATCGTGATCTTTGCCGCGATCGCCGTTGTTCCCGCTGTGCTGCCCGCGGTGATCGAACTGGTCAGACCGGGTGCCGTGGTTCGGATCAAGCAATCCTACGAAAGCGCCATGAAGGTCCATGGCCGCTGGATCACCGCGCTGCTACTCCTGGGCGCCGGGGCCTTTGTGGCACACGATGCGTGGAAGGTGATGCCGGGCCACTAGAGCCGGGCGCTGGGCTCAGTGCGTGGCAATGATGGCCAACTGAGCCAGTGCGGCGGCCAGTGCCAGGATCAGAAAGACCGTGACCCGCGGACTGGCGTAAGCCCGGATGATGGGTTGCGTCGGGTACGAGAACGTCTCTTCGACACCGAGCAACTTGTATTTGTGAGCGTCCCCGAAGGTGGGGTCGATCACCATCTTGGCCAGGTCGCGTCGTGAGCGGTAACGCATCAAACCCACGATGCTCCAGCCCGGATCAGGCGCCACCTTCCAGGCGTCGACGTAGCCGCCGACCTTGCGCATCGCCAAGGCGGGGTGGCCGCCGTGTTTGATCAGTCGCGGTATGAAGGCCTTGGAGTAGGCCTTCATCATGTCGCTGGCCGGCACCCGCGCTCCGGTATCGGGATCGGTGACCATGGTGTCTGGCACCCGGACCAGATTGACCATGACGAATTCCCGGCCGTCATCCTCCTCGAGGAATGTGCGGACGATCGACATGTCGTTGAGATCAGCCGCACCCTGGGCCTCCGCCCGGGCCAGCATGGTGTCGATCTCGGTCGGGGTGAGTTTGCCGCGCAGGTTGTCATAAAACAGGCGAAAGCCCAGGTAGAGCACCGCAGCCACCGGCCAGACCCACCATCCCGCCACGAAACTCTCCTCTATCAATCGGGTGCCCCAAGCTTGCCGCGCCCGCTGCGGGGAACAAAATCACGAACCGCCTGGTTAGGACTACTGACAACTTGAGTCACACCGACTCAACTGTTGGTTGACAGCAATAAGCCGTCTCCAGCAAGCTTGAGTCTGGTTCGCTCAGATCAAAGAGAAACACCTAGCAGGAGGAATACAACATGGCTCGTGCGGTCGGAATCGACCTCGGGACCACCAACTCAGTCGTCGCGGTTCTCGAGGGTGGCGACCCTGTCGTCGTCGCCAACTCCGAGGGATCGCGCACCACACCGTCGGTGGTCGCTTTTGCGCGTAACGGTGAGGTGCTGGTCGGTCAGCCCGCCAAGAACCAGGCGGTGACCAACGTCGACCGCACCATCCGGTCGGTCAAGCGCCACATGGGCACCGACTGGTCCGTCGAGATCGACGGTAAGGACTACAACCCGCAGGAGATCAGCGCGCGAACGCTGCAGAAACTCAAGCGCGACGCCGAAAGCTACCTCGGTGAGGACATCACCGACGCTGTCATCACGGTGCCCGCGTACTTCAACGACGCCCAGCGCCAAGCCACCAAGGAAGCCGGGCAGATCGCCGGCCTCAACGTGCTGCGCATCGTCAACGAACCCACCGCCGCGGCCCTGGCCTACGGTTTGGACAAGGGCAACAGCGAGCAGACCATCCTGGTCTTTGACCTCGGCGGCGGCACCTTCGACGTCTCGCTGCTCGAGATCGGCGACGGTGTGGTCGAAGTCCGCGCCACCTCCGGGGATAACCACCTCGGCGGCGACGACTGGGACGACCGGATCGTCGAATGGCTGGTGGATAAGTTCAAGGCCTCGGCCGGTATTGACCTGACCAAGGACAAGATGGCCATGCAACGGCTTCGTGAGGCCGCCGAGAAGGCCAAGATCGAACTCAGCTCCGGCCAGAGCACCTCGATCAACCTGCCCTACATCACCGTCGACGCCGACAAGAACCCGCTGTTCCTCGACGAGCAGTTGACCCGCTCGGAGTTCCAGAAGATCACCCAGGATCTGCTCGACCGCACCCGTGCGCCGTTCCAGCAGGTCATCTCCGACGCCAGCATCTCGGTGGCCGACATCGACCATGTGGTCTTGGTGGGTGGTTCGACCCGGATGCCCGCAGTAACCGACCTGGTCAAGGAACTCGCCGGCAAGGAGCCCAACAAGGGCGTCAACCCCGACGAAGTCGTCGCAGTCGGTGCAGCACTGCAGGCCGGTGTGCTCAAGGGCGAGGTGAAAGATGTTCTGCTGCTTGACGTTACGCCGCTGAGCCTGGGTATCGAGACCAAGGGCGGGGTGATGACGAAGCTGATCGAGCGCAACACCACCATCCCGACCAAGCGGTCGGAGACCTTCACCACCGCCGACGACAACCAGCCGTCGGTGCAGATCCAGGTGTATCAGGGCGAGCGCGAGATCGCCTCGCACAACAAACTTCTCGGCAGCTTCGAGCTGACCGGCATCCCGCCGGCGCCGCGCGGCGTGCCCCAGATCGAGGTCATCTTCGACATCGACGCCAACGGCATCGTGCATGTCACGGCCAAGGACAAGGGCACCGGCAAGGAGAACACGATCAAAATCCAGGAGGGCTCCGGCCTCTCCAAGGAGGAGATCGACCGGATGATCAAGGACGCCGAGGCGCACGCCGACGAGGACCGCAAGCGCCGTGAGGAGGCCGACGTCCGTAATCAGGCGGAGTCGCTGGTCTACCAAACCGAGAAGTTCGTGGCCGAACAGCGCGTTGCCGAGGGCGGCTCGAAGGTGCCCGAGGACACCCTGGCCAAGGTCGACGATGCCATCGCCGAAGCCAAGACCGCCCTGGGTGGTTCGGATATCGGAGCGATCAAGTCGGCCATGGAGAAACTGGGCCAGGAGAGCCAGTCCCTCGGCGAGGCCATCTATGCCTCGGCGCAGGCCGAGCAGGCCGCCAGCGGCGGTGCCGGTGGTGGATCGTCGGCCGACGATGTGGTGGACGCCGAGGTCGTTGAGGACGATCAGGAGCCCAGGTGACCCACCCGGATCAGGATCGGGAACGCGACGAACCGGTGACCGTCACCGACAAACGTCGCATCGACCCGCAGACCGGCGAAGTCCGTGAAGGATATGGACCCGGACCCGGCGCGGCCCCCAGTGGGCCGGCGCCGGGGGCCTTCGCGGGCGAGACAGCGGAGGAGGCCGACAAGGCCGCCGAACTGCTCGGAGATCTGCAGCGGGTGCAGGCGGACTTCGCCAACTACCGCAAACGCGCTCTGCGCGAACAGGAGTCGGTCGGCGAACGCGCCAAAGCCGTGGTCGTGAGCCAACTGCTCCCGGTGCTCGATGATCTTGAACGGGCCCGCAGCCACGGTGACCTGGAGGCCAGTCCGCTCAAGTCGGTGGCCGACAAGCTGGTGGCGGTGCTCACCGGGTTGGGTCTGGCGGCGTTCGGTGCCGAAGGTGAGGAGTTCGACCCGTCGCTGCACGAGGCCGTGCAACACGAGGGGGATGGCTCCGCGGATTCTTCTCAGCTGGTCATCGGCCACGTCATGCGGCAGGGCTATCGCATCGGCGATCAGGTACTGCGGCACGCGCTCGTCGGCGTGGTCGACACGATCGCACCCGACGACGACGCAGAATCAGATCAATAGAAGCGAGGAGGTGACGCGGCATGGTTCAACGGGAATGGGTTGAAAAGGATTTCTACAAAGTGCTCGGCGTCTCCTCCGATGCCAAAGACGACGAGATCAAGCGGGTCGCTCGCAAACTTCTCGCCGAGAACCATCCCGATCGCAACCCGAATGACCCGGCTGCCGAGGAGCGGTACAAGGCCATCGGTGAGGCCAAGGACGTGCTGCTGGATCAGGCCAAGCGCAAGGAGTACGACGAAACCCGCAGGATGTTCGCCGGCGGCGGCTTCGGCCGCCGTTTCAGCGGCGGCGGTGGCTTCAATTCCGGCGATGACGGCACCGCGGGATTCAACCTCAACGACCTGTTCGGCCAGGCCGGGCAGGACGGCGGTGCGAACATCGGCGACCTGTTCGGCGGACTGTTCGGCCGCGGCGCCCCGCCCCGACCCAGTCGGCCCCGGCGCGGCAAGGATCTGGAGACCGAGACCCAACTCGACTTCCTGGAGGCCACCAAGGGTGTGGCGATGCCGTTGCGGCTGACCAGTCCGGCGCCGTGCACCAACTGCCACGGCAGCGGGGCACGGCCGGGCACCAGTCCCAAGGTGTGCGCCGGCTGCAACGGTTCAGGCGTGATCAACCGCAACCAGGGTGCGTTCGGCTTCTCCGAACCGTGCACCGACTGCCGGGGTAGCGGTTCGCTGATCGAGAATCCGTGCGATGAGTGCGGCGGCACCGGCGTCACGACCCGCAACCGAACCATCAACGTGCGGATTCCGCCGGGGGTGGAGGACGGCCAGCGGATCCGGTTGGCCGGTCAGGGTGAGGCCGGCCTGCGGGGTGCGCCGTCGGGCGACCTGTACGTCACCGTTCATGTGCGGCCCGACCGGGTGTTCGGCCGCGATGGTGACGACCTGATCGTGTCGGTACCGGTGAGTTTCACCGAATTAGCCCTGGGCACAACACTTTCCGTTCCGACTCTGGACGGCAAGGTTGGCGTGAAGGTTCCCAAGGGCACAGCCGACGGACGAATCCTTCGGGTACGCGGGCGCGGTGTTCCCAAACGCAGCGGCGGCAGCGGCGACCTATTGGTCACCGTCAAGGTAGCGGTGCCGCCCAAACTTGAGGGTGAGGCGCTTGAGGCGTTGGAGGCGTACGCCGCTGCCGAGCAGGAAAGCGGGTTCAACCCGCGCTCCGGGTGGGCGGGTAACCGGCCATGAGCGCAGACCCCCGCGACAGCGCCCGGACGTTTCTGATCTCGGTGGCGGCCGAGTTGGCCGGGATGCACGCTCAGACGTTGCGCAACTATGACCGTCTCGGGCTTGTCAGCCCGGAGCGCACCGCGGGCGGAGGACGGCGCTATTCCGAACGCGATGTGGAGTTGCTCCGCGCAATCCAGCGGCTATCCCAGGACGAGGGTGTGAACCTCGCCGGGATCAAACGGATCATCGAATTGAGTAATCAGGTTGCGGCGCTGCAGTCCCGCATCGAGGAAATGTCGCAGCAACTGGCGTCGGTGCGTACCGGTCCGCGCCGGGAACTTGCACTGGTACCCAAGAGCACGGCCGTGGTCGTCTGGCAGCCTCGGACCAGGCCCGGCCGCGTGCGGCCCTAGCTGACCCGGACGGTGAACTTCGCGACGGCCGGCCGGCCCGGAACCGCGACGGTGTAACCGCCCCTGCGCAGCGCGTTGGTGGGGGCGGCCATCGGCTCAATACCGACGACGTCGTCGTTGCTGGGGGCGAAGATCTGCACCGCCGGGAAGCCGCTGTCCATGGTCACCTCGATGCGGCGGCCCCCACCGGAGAGCGCGAACGTTGCGCCCTGTGGAACTTCGTCGAATCCGTCGTCGAAGGTCTTGTCGCCCAACTCTTCCGACATCGCGGGCCATTCCTCGGAGGCTCCGGTTGGGATGCCCCAGTTGTCCACCGGTAGGTGCCGCAGCGGGGGAGTCTCCAGTCGCCACTGCGAGCGCGGGACGTCCGGGATGGTCAGGTAGGGGTGGAAGCCGAAGCACAGCGGCACCGACGCCGACGTGGTCGGGGTCACCGTCGTCTCGATCGACAGCGCCCGGTCGGCCAGCGTGATGTCGAGTGTCACCACATGCGGGAATGGGAAGCTGGCCAGCAGTCGGGGCTGGCCGCCGTAGTCGAGGTCGGTGATCACCCGGTTGTCCTCCTGCTCGGTCACCAGCCAGCCGGGGTAGGCGGCGAGTACACCGTGGATGACCAGACCGTGCTCATCGGATCGCGCGCCGCCGACCCCGGGCGTCAGGGTCACCGCGCCGCCGTCGACCGCATAGCCGTTGGCACTGAGCCGGTTGGCCCACGGGTAGAGGATCGGGATGCCCATCGTTTTGCCGGTCGTCAGGTAGGCGCGCAGGCCTCGGCGTTGGCCGAGCAACTCGACACCGCCGTCGGACAACGAGGTGCAGATCATGCCCGCAGACGGTACGAATGTCGCGGCGAGGGCGGACGACGGATCTTTCAGGACGACCGAGGGCAGTTGAGCCATGGTCGGATTGTGCCACGAATGCCCCGTGCTTGACCAAGCCCGCGATCGGCCGATCTAGCGGACCGGCGAATTGAGTATGCCGTCGCGCCGTGCGCGCGGGAAGTTCGCCATCACCCGCTCGATCATGGCGCTGTAGGCGGCCCCGTCGTTGAGGATGTCCCGGCGATTGAGATGCCGCAGGTACGCGTCGATGCGGCGTTCCAGCGACCAGTCCCAGTAGTCACGACGTGTGTAGGCGGAACACAGGAACTGCCACGCGATGGTGTCGATCTCCTCAGCCGCAACGGCTTTGGTCTTCACTCGTCCCCCCGAAATCTTCCCTGTGATGTCTATCGCACCACATCCGCCGCCGGGAGGGGCCAAAGTCACCGAAGTGGCCTCGCTACAGGGCGTGAATTCCCTTGTACAGCAGGGCCAGACCGATGACGACGAGGATCGTGCCGATCAGGCCCGCATGGTTTTCCTCCATCCAGGTCTTGATTCTGTTCAGCGGTGCATCAAGGCGGTCACCGGCGACCAGAGCGCCCAGCACGGGAATGGCCACCGAGGACACCGCGATGGCGGTGAACAGGGCCACTGCCGCCCAGGTCTGCGGGGCCGGCAATTCGGCGGTACCGATCACCGCTCCCGCGGCCGCGCACATGAAGAGGACCTTGACGTTGGCGACCGCCAGAGCGATCGCGGCGACGAAGGCCCGGCCCGGACCGAACGATGTCACCGACGTCATCCAGCGCGGGAGGTGGGCCGAGCGGTGCCGGTTCAGCCAACGGTAGAGGCCCCATCCGATAAGGCCCGCGCCGATGGCGATGCGTACGTACGGCGTCCAGGTGGGAGATGTACTGGATGTGTTGGAAAGTTCCGAGGCGCCGACGAATACGGCGGTGAGTGCGGCGATGCTGAGCACCCAACCCGTGAGGAATGCCACGCTCGTCGGCCGCGGCCGCGGCGTGTGCAGGACAAGGATGCCCGGGATGATCGAGAATGGCGAGAGCGCGATGATCAGCGCCAGCGGAATCAGTTCAGCAAGGGTTGATCCCGCTTCGCTCACGGTGCAAACCTAGCAATCCGGAGCCCGGCGCAGAGTCCCGGCCGGGACCCAGTGCGTCACTGCCTTCTGATCGGTGCCGAAGCTGATCTCGTAGGTGACCAATCCCCACCAGTCGCCCTGCTCGCATAGGCCCCAGCAGCTGAGCCGGCCGAGGACGATGCGGTGCATCTGCAGGCCGTGCGGTTGATAGCGGCCGACCCGGTGCGGGGGTCGGGGAAACAACGCGGCCAGGTCGATCAGGACCGGCACCGGTGGCCGCAACGGCCGCAGCGGCGGCCGGACCGGCTGGCCGTTGTAACCGATCGACGCGAGTTCGCGCGGCACCCCGTCCACCATGTGTCGATCATATGTTCGAATAATGGTGGCGGGCGAGGTTACCGGGGCACTGCGGCGAAATCGACGTGAACCGCTGATATGCCGGATGGCCCTACCGTGTTCCGGCACCACTCGGTAGCGTGGAAATTCGACAGGATTGAGCGGAACAGACTCAAGTTTGTCGGTGTTGTACCTGGCAACACTCGTACGTACTGATAAGGAGGTGTCGTGGACTCGTTCAACCCGACCACGAAGACCCAGGCGGCCCTGACCGCCGCTCTGCAGGCCGCCAGTGCGGCCGGCAACCCGGAGATCCGGCCCGCCCATCTGTTGATGGCGTTACTCACCCAGACCGACGGTATCGCCGGACCGCTGCTGGAGGCGGTCGGCGTTAACCCCGCGACCATCCGTAACGAGGCGCAGCGCCTCGTCGATCGGTTGCCGTCCAGCAGTGGTGCTACCTCGCAGCCGCAGCTGTCGCGGGAATCCCTTGCGGCGATCAATGCCGCCCAGCAACTCGCCACCGAGATGGACGACGAGTACGTCTCCACCGAACATCTGTTGGTCGGCCTTGCCACTGGCAACTCCGATGTCGCCAAGATTCTCACCGGCGCGGGCGCATCGCCGCAGGCATTGCGCGACGCCTTCACCAAGGTGCGCGGTAGCGGCCGGGTCACCAGCGCAGACCCCGAAGCCACCTACCAGGCGTTGGAGAAGTACTCCACCGACCTGACCGCCCGGGCTCGGGAGGGCAAGCTCGACCCGGTTATTGGGCGCGACAACGAGATTCGCCGCGTCATCCAGGTGCTGAGCCGTCGCACCAAGAACAATCCCGTCCTCATCGGCGAGCCCGGCGTCGGCAAGACCGCCATCGTCGAGGGCCTGGCCCAGCGCATCATCGACGGCGACGTGCCGGAGAGTCTGCGCGACAAGACCGTCGTCTCCCTCGACATGGGGTCCATGGTGGCGGGCGCGAAGTATCGCGGGGAGTTCGAGGAGCGCCTCAAGGCCGTGCTCGATGACATCAAGAACTCGGCCGGCCAGATCATCACGTTCATCGACGAACTGCACACCATCGTCGGCGCGGGTGCGACCGGTGAAGGTGCGATGGACGCCGGCAACATGATCAAGCCGATGTTGGCCCGCGGCGAGCTTCGGATGGTCGGCGCCACCACGCTCGAGGAGTACCGCAAGTACATCGAGAAGGACGCTGCCCTGGAGCGTCGTTTCCAGCAGGTCTTTGTGGGCGAGCCGTCGGTGGAGGACACCGTCGGCATCCTGCGCGGCCTCAAGGACCGCTACGAGGTGCACCACGGTGTCCGGATCACCGACTCCGCACTGGTGGCGGCGGCGACGCTGTCGGACCGCTACATCACCAGCAGATTCCTGCCGGATAAGGCCATCGATCTGGTCGATGAGGCCGGATCGCGACTGCGGATGGAGATCGACTCCCGCCCGGTGGAGATCGACGAGGTTGAACGTCTGGTGCGGCGCCTCGAGATCGAGGAGATGGCGCTGGCGAAGGAAGAAGATGCCGCCTCCAAGGACCGCCTGGTGAAGTTGCGCGCGGAACTGGCCGATCAGAAGGAAAAGCTCGCGGAATTGACCACGCGGTGGCAGAACGAGAAGAACGCCATCGACATCGTCCGCGACCTCAAGGAGCAGTTGGACCATCTGCGCGGTGAGTCCGAACGCGCCGAACGTGACGGTGATCTGGCCAAGGCAGCCGAACTGCGCTACGGCCGGATTCCGGAGATCGAGAAGCAACTCGACGCGGCACTGCCGCAGACCCAACCCCAGGCCAACGTCATGCTCAAGGAAGAAGTCGGGCCCGACGACATCGCCGATGTGGTGGCGGCATGGACCGGCATCCCGGCCGGCCGGTTACTCGAGGGCGAGACGGCCAAGTTGCTGCGGATGGAGGACGAACTCGGCAGGCGGGTCGTCGGTCAACGCAATGCCGTCCAGGCGGTCTCCGACGCGGTACGCCGCAGCCGGGCCGGAGTGGCTGACCCCAACCGGCCGACGGGATCGTTCCTGTTCCTCGGGCCCACCGGTGTCGGCAAGACGGAGTTGGCCAAGGCGCTGGCCGATTTCCTGTTCGACGATGAACGCGCGATGGTTCGGATCGACATGAGCGAGTACGGCGAAAAGCATTCCGTCGCAAGGCTTGTCGGCGCCCCTCCCGGCTATATCGGCTACGACCAGGGCGGCCAGCTCACCGAGGCGGTGCGCCGTCGGCCCTACACGGTGGTGCTGTTCGACGAGGTCGAGAAGGCCCACCCGGACGTGTTCGATGTGCTGCTGGCCGTGCTCGACGAGGGCCGGCTCACCGACGGTCAGGGCCGCACGGTGGACTTCCGCAACACCATCCTCATCCTGACCTCGAACCTCGGTTCGGGCGGCAACGCCGAGCAGGTGATGGCGGCGGTGCGGGCGGCGTTCAAGCCGGAGTTCATCAACCGGCTCGACGATGTGCTGATTTTCGAGGGCCTCAAGCCCGACGAGTTGGTGCAGATCGTCGACATCCAGTTGGCTCAACTGCAGAAGCGGCTGGCTCAGCGGCGCCTGGACCTGCAGGTGTCACTGGCGGCCAAGGAGTGGCTGGCCGAGCGTGGGTTCGACCCGGTTTACGGGGCGCGGCCGCTACGGCGGCTGGTCCAGCAGGCCATCGGCGACCAACTCGCGAAGCTGCTGCTGGCCGGGGATGTGCACGACGGTGACGTAGTGCCGGTGAATGTGTCCCCGGACGGCGACGGCCTCATCCTGGGCTGATTTCGCTCCGCGCGGCAATGGTGACCCTGTTGTGACCTGCGGGGCCTCTTGGCGAACGGCATCCAACAGTTACGCTACGTCCGATGGTTCCCTTCTGGTTCACGCTGTCCGCACTCTGTTTCGTGGGTGCGGCCGTACTGCTGTACGTCGATATCGGGCGACGCCGTGGCTTGGGCCGGCGTCGCAAGTCGTGGGCGCGTTCGCACGGGTTCGACTACGAACAGCAATCGACCGAGATCGTCGACCGCTGGAAACGCGGCGTGATGTCGACCGTGGGTGAGGTCAGCGCGCGCAATGTGGTGCTCGGCCAGATCCGCGGCGAAGCGGTGTACGTATTCGATCTTGAGGACGTCGCCACCGTTGTCGCGTTGCACCGCAAGGTCGGCACCAACGTCGTCATGGATCTGCGACTCAAGGGCGCCAAGGAACCACGGGAGAGCGACGTCTGGTTGCTCGGCGCGATCGGCCCCCGGATGGTCTACTCCAACAACCTCGACGCCGCCCGCCGCGCCTGCGACCGCCGGATGGTGACCTTCGCCCACACCGCGCCGGATTGCGCCGAGATCATGTGGAACGAGGAGAACTGGACGCTGGTGGCCATGCCGATCTCGGCCAGCCGCGGCCAGTGGGACGAAGGCCTGCGCACAGTCCGGCAATTCAACGACCTACTGCGGGTGCTGCCGCCCATCCCGGCGCAAGCCGCCGCCGCGCAGTCGGCCGCCCGGCGCAGGGCCGCCCCCGGCCGGCCGCAGGCACTCCCACCTGGCCGCAGCGAGGCGCCGCCGATCCTGGCGCCCCAGACTGGCACCCAGGCACCCAATTACCAACTGTGACCTTTCGCGCGAGCCGATAGGGTGGCGGGGTGTCTCGCCCCGCAGCTCTGATCACCGGCCCCACGTCGGGCTTGGGAGCCGGTTATGCACGACGGTTCGCGCGCGATGGTTACGACCTCGTGCTCGTCGCCCGCGACGTCGACCGGCTTGTTGACCTCGCGGCCGAACTGCGCGCTGCGCACCGGATCGACGTCGAGGTGCTGCCGGCGGATCTGTCCGACGCCGGCGACCGGGACAGGGTCTGCGCGCGATTGGCCGCCGGCGTGCAGGTGCTGGTCAACAATGCCGGATTCGGCACATCCGGTGAACTGTGGTCCACCGAACCTGCCGTGCTGCAGCGTCAACTCGATGTCAATGTCACCGCGGTGATGCATCTGACGCGTGCCGCGTTGCCACCGATGCGGGCTGCGCGCAAGGGATCGGTCATCAACATCGCCAGTGTCGCCGGTCTGCTGTCCGGCCGCGGATCGACGTACTCCGCGTCGAAAGCCTGGGTGGTGTCGTTCTCCGAGGGCCTGGCCAATGGCTTGACCGGGACCGGGGTGGGCGTGCACGCGGTGTGCCCGGGCTTCGTGCGGACCGAGTTCCACCAGCGCGCCGGTATCGACATGGCGTCCATACCGGGGCCGCTGTGGCTCAGCGTCGACGATGTCGTCGACGAAAGTCTCGCCGATGTGGCCAAGGGCACGGTGGTGAGCATCCCCGGTGTTCAGTACAAGGTGCTCACCACCGCCGGACGGCTGGTTCCGCGCCGACTGGTTCGCGAATTGACCAAGCGAATAGGACGTGGCCGTGACCGCACCTGAACTCAACGTTGCCGACCGCACTGAACTAGCCCGACTGGTCCGCCAACTGTCCGTGGTGTTCGGTCGCGTCACGCTGTCCTCCGGCAGGGAGGCCGACTACTACGTCGATCTACGTCGCGCGACACTGCACCATCAGGCTGCACCGTTGATCGGCCGGTTGATGCGTGAGCTGACCGCCGACTGGGACTATGTGGCCGTCGGCGGGTTGACCATGGGCGCCGACCCGGTCGCCTGCGCCGTGATGCACACGCCGGGCCGGCCCATTGACGCATTCGTCGTCCGCAAAGCCACCAAAACCCATGGGCTGCAACGACTTATCGAAGGCGCCGAGGTGGCCGGTAACCGGGTCCTGGTCGTTGAGGACACCAGCACGACGGGCGGCTCGGCGCTGACGGCGGTGAATGCAGTACGCGAGGCGGGTGGGACCGTGGTGGGTGTCGCCACTGTCGTCGACCGGGCCACCGGTGCGGCCGCGGCGATCGAGGCGCAAGGCGTGCCCTACCGCAGCATCCTCGGACTTGTCGAACTCGACCTGCCGGAGCAGTGACGACACGGGCCCGAGACCGTGAGTTCCCAGAGCCGGAGGATGAACCGGAGTCGGAACTCGATTGGGACGAGGTCGTCGACATCATCTGTGTGGGCGCCGATCCCGGTCCGACGGCGCAGGCGATCTCGGGTGTCCGGTGCGGCCGACGGGTGCTCGCCGTCCTGCGTCCGCAGACCTGGGACGTCGACACCGCTGCCTATATCGCAGAGATGACCGCGGACCTGACGCTCCCGGAAACATGTGTGCACATCCCGTTCACTCGTGCGCGGCCGGCCGAGTCCGATCCTGCCCGCGGACGCGTGATCGACGCGTTCCGTGGCGCGCACCTGCGCGACTGGGCGGCGCTATGTTGGACATCACCGTTCGGGGTTCTCTACACCGATCCGTTCGGCATCGACACGACTCCGATGATCACCGACGACGGCCTGCGCATCGAGGCCGCCGTGGTCGGCCCCTACCCGCCGGGCCGGCCGCTGGCCGACTGGCTGGCCGCCCACGCCCGCGACCATGACGTACAACCGGATCCCGGTGTTGCCCTGCAACGTCTGATCATCGAGTACGGCCGGGTGGCCGGCGCGGAACTCACGACCTCTTCGGGACCGCTGTTGGTGCGAGCGCTTGACGGGGTGGCGCTGCCGACACTGCCGGCCGAGACCGCCGCCGCCCAACCTGATCTGGGTGCCGTAGACCTTGAGGTCGCCATCGTCGGACGCCCGGCGGGCCGGTTCGGCCACGTCGAACTACTGGGTCGCGTCGGTGTCGTCGAGGGGGAATGACCGAAACCGCGAACCCTGAGCGCCGGACGGATTGGGTCCGTAGATGGCCAGCATGCGGGCGTACCCGCGGGCGAGGTAGCGGCCGAGATGACCGCCGCGCACCACCGCGGCATCGCCGGGTCGCAACGTCACCGATACCCCTTCGGACTCGATGACGAGTTCGCCGGCCAGCAGGTAGGTGGTCTCGTCGTGCGGGTGCAGGTCCTCCCACCCCTGACCCTCGAGTTCCCACTCGTGGATCGCCACATCGGTCCATGCGGCACCGGGGGCGTCGGTGTCATGATCGGTGAGGGTCGCGCATCCATTCCTGCGGCCGCCGCCGTCGGGCGTCAGCGTCACTCCCGGGTAGCGCACGAGTGCGGCCCGCGCGTGGTCAGAGCCCATTGCGCCGAGGCTACCCTTCCCCCATGCAGACTGATGCGCCCGAACCCGGCCCGACCGAGTGGGCCACCGACGGACCGGGCGTGGGCTCCTGGCTCAGCACCCGCGACGGCCCGGTCCCCGATGACGACCGATATGACCCCGAGTTACTTGAGCACGGTGACGGCCGCAATGTCGTTGACGCCTATCGGTATTGGCGGCGCGAGGCGATCATCGCCGACATCGATCGGCGCCGACACCCGTTGCATATCGCGATCGAGAACTTCGGCAATGACGCCAATATCGGGGCGGTGGTGCGCACCGCCAACGCCTTCGCGGTCGACACCGTGCACATCGTCGGCCGTCGGCGCTGGAACCGCCGCGGTGCCATGGTGACCGACCGCTATCAGCGACTGCTGCACCATGACAGCACCGAGGATCTGCTGGAATTCGCTGCCGGGGCCGGGCTGACGGTGGTCGCCGTCGACAACATCCCGGGCGCGGCGCGACTTGAGGAGACCGTCCTGCCGCGCGAATGCCTGCTGATTTTCGGTCAGGAGGGGCCTGGCATTTCGGCGGCGGCGGGGTCCGGTGCGGCGCTGACGGTGTCGGTCGCCCAGTTCGGGTCCACCCGCAGTATCAATGCCGGTGCCGCTGCCGCCATCGCCATGCACGCCTGGGTCCGGCAGTGGGCCGACCTTTCCCGGGCCTGGTAGGGCAGGATGCCCATCGTGGATCAGCTATGGACGAACCGGGCGGCCAGTGCCGAAGCCGCCATCGCCAAACGGCACCTGAGGCGGCTGTGGCAGTTGCCCGCCACTCAACTCGGTGTGGTCGGGTGGCCGCCCAGCCGCAGAGATCTGGCCTTCGGCACCTGGCATTACTGGTGGCAGGCCCATCTGCTGGACACCCTGGTCGACGCCCAGGTGCGCGATCCGCGACCGGAACGGGTGGAGTCGATCAAGCGGCAGATCCGAGGCCACCTCGCGCGCAACAACGGCCGCTGGACCAACAGCTACTACGACGATATGGCGTGGCTGGCGTTGGCGCTGGAGCGAGCCAGCCGACTGGCGGGTGTGCCGAGCCCGCGGGCGCTGACGACATTGGCCGCTCAACTCATCAACTCCTGGGCGCCCGAAGACGGCGGAGGTATCCCCTGGCGCAAACAGGACCAGTTCTTCAATGCCCCGGCCAACGGCCCGGCGGGCATCTTCCTGGCCCGCTATGACAACCGGTTGCTCCGGGCCGAACAGATGGCGGACTGGATCGACGCGACGTTGATCGACCCGGAGACCCATCTGGTGTTCGACGGCATCAAGGCCGGGTCCCTGGTACGCGCCCAGTACACCTACTGCCAGGGCGTCGTGGTGGGCTTGGAGACGGAGTTGGCCGTGCGCACCGGCGATGAACGGCACGGCGCCCGGGTGCGGCGGCTGGTCGCCGCCATCGCCGAGCAGATGGCGCCGGAAGGCGTCCTCAAGGGCGCCGGCGGCGGCGACGGCGGACTGTTCGCGGGCATCACCGCGCGCTACCTCGCACTGGCCGCCACTGAGCTACCCGGCGATTCCAGTGCCGATGCCGCAGCGCGCGCCACCGCAGGCAACATCGTGCTCGCCTCAGCCCGGGCGGCCTGGGACAACCGTCAGGACGTCGACGGTCTGCCACTGTTCAGCGCCTTCTGGGATCGGATCGCCGAGGTCCCCCGCGCCGATGCGGAGGCGGCAAAGTTCGTCGAGGGCACGGTCATCGAATCCGCCGCACCCGAGCGCGATCTGTCGGTTCAGGTTTCGGGGTGGATGCTGATGGAGGCCGCGAATGTCGTCGCGCAACATCAAGGCGCGCAACCGAATTAGCGCGTGCCCCGCCGGTTGAGCATATTGCGGCCGACCGCGGTCAGGCCGGGCAGGACCGACAGGAACACGATCAGCAGGATCATCAATTCGATGTGGCTCTTGACGAATGGCACGTTGCCCAGGAAGTAGCCGAGCAGTGTCACGCCGGCACCCCACAACACGCCGCCGATGATGTCGAAACCGAGAAACACCGGATAGCGCATGGCGGAAACGCCGGCCAGCACCGGGGTGAAGGTGCGCACGATCGGAACGAAACGCGCGAGGATGATGGTCTTGGGTCCGTGGCGTTCGAAGAAGGCATGTGACTCGCTCACATAGCGCTTCTTGAAGAACCGCGAATCCTCCTTGTCGAACAGGGCGGGTCCGATCCTTCTGCCGATGAAGTAGGCGCATTGATCGCCCAGTACCGCCACCACCGAGACGCTGACGACCAGTACCCAGATGTTCACCGGGGGATTCGGTGCGGCAGCCAGCAGTCCGCCGGTGAACAGCAGCGAATCACCGGGCAGCAGTGGGAACAGCAGGCCGGTCTCGATGAAGACGATAATCAGAATGCCCGGCAGTACCGCCGAGGCGAACATGCCGCCCTCGCCGAGCCAGTACATCGGATCGAGGATGTTCGGCATAGCCAGCGTGGTGGTGATCATCAGCGATCAAGATACCGGTCGGCCGTGCCGACACCCCAGGGCCGACTGTTTGACATACTGCGAGAAGAATTCCCGATCGCCGGAGAGGACGTTCCATGCCCATCGCCACGCCCGAGGTCTACGCGGAGATGCTGGATCGCGCCAAGGAGCATTCCTTCGCGTTTCCGGCCATCAACTGCACCTCGTCGGAGACCGTCAACGCTGCGATCAAGGGATTCGCCGACGCCGGCAGTGACGGAATCATTCAGTTCTCCACCGGTGGAGCCGAATTCGCTTCCGGGTCGGGGGTCAAGGACATGGTCACCGGTGCGGTGGCACTGGCCGAGTTCACGCGGGTGATCGCCGATCGGTACCCCATCACCGTGGCACTGCACACCGATCATTGCCCCAAGGACAAACTCGACACCTATGTGCGCCCACTGCTCGCCATCTCCACGGAGCGTGTTTCCAAGGGGCTCAACCCCCTTTTTCAGTCGCATATGTGGGACGGCTCGGCCGTGCCGATCACCGAGAACCTGGCCATCGGCCAAGATCTGCTGAGGATTTGCGCGGCGGCCAAGATCATCCTCGAGGTCGAGATCGGTGTGGTCGGTGGCGAGGAGGACGGCGTGGAGGCCGAGATCAACGAGAAGCTCTACACCAGCCCGGAGGACTTCGAGAAGACCGTCGATGCGCTCGGGGCAGGGGAGAACGGCCGTTATCTGCTCGCGGCCACCTTCGGCAATGTGCATGGCGTTTACAAGCCGGGCAACGTGAAGCTCAAGCCGGACGTGCTTGCCGAGGGCCAGCGGGTCGCCGCCGCGAAACTCGGTCTGGCGCAAGGGTCTCAGCCCTTCGACTTCGTGTTCCACGGCGGCTCCGGATCGTTGAAGTCGGAGATCGAGGACGCACTGCGCTTCGGCGTGGTGAAGATGAACGTCGATACCGACGCCCAGTACGCATTCACCCGGCCGATCGCCGGGCACATGTTCGCCAACTACGACGGTGTCCTCAAGATCGACGGCGAAGTCGGCAACAAGAAGGTCTACGACCCGCGCAGCTATCTCAAGCTAGCGGAGGCCAGTATGGCGGCGCGAGTCTTCGAGGCGTGTAACGACCTGCACAGCGCCGGCCGGAGTGTGTCAGCCGGGTGAACGTAGTGAGCCGGCGATCGGATCCAGCCGGGTGAACGTAGTGAGCCGGCGATCGGATCCAGCCGGGTGAACGTAGTGAGCCGGCGATCGGATCCAGCCGGGTGAACGTAGTGAGCCGGCGATCGGATCCAGCCGGCTAGGACGACTGGCAGATCTTCCACTGCTCGTCGCGGAACTGCAGATCGAAACTGCGTACCGACGTCGTAGCCGGATCCGACGCCATGTACGAGGTGACGTTGGCCTCGGCGTGCTCGCCGTTGATGATCACCTCATCGACGCGTGCCACCACCGGGTACTGCTTGTTCGCCGACAACTTGGCGTAGGTGTCGGCCCAATCGCGATTGTCGTAATTGAGGTAGTTGTCCCGGGTCTGGCCACACGTCACAGTGCGCAACGTCGCGAGATCACCTTTCTGAACCGCAGTGTCGAAGGTGGAGATGGCCGACCGCACCATATCTTCCTGAGACATTTTCGACGAGCCGATGTACCTGAGCACAATCACCCCGAGGATCACCGCGGCGGCCAGTACGCCGGCCGCCAGTATCAGCGGGAGCAGCCACGTCGGCCGGTGTCGTGATGGCCGCTGCGGCGTGATGACCCGCGGCGCGGCGGTATGTGGCCGCGGATCGGTGACGCCGGAGGCACCGGTGGCGATGAATTCCGTTTCGGCATC
>Ga0114977_10000481_pt1 | contig 26785 bp, 24 predicted proteins | sample S_130805_MF_Meta_FD_87026 | JGI IMG/M metagenome (GOLD analysis project Ga0114977, IMG submission 87026) | Freshwater microbial communities from Lake Simoncouche, Canada to study carbon cycling - S_130805_MF_MetaG | ecosystem: Environmental > Aquatic > Freshwater > Lake | place: Lake...
AAACGGCGCGCGTGCTCGTAATCGAAAGCAGCCTGAAGTAGTCTTCAGTTCGTTCAACACACGACCTACCATTGAAGGAAACAAAACAGGTCTCATGATCCTAGCAGGAGCACGAGCACGAAACTGGGCCCGAATCGCAACCTTATTGGCCACGATTTTTCCTCGATAGCCTATTTCTGTTTGTCGGTCCAAATCTTTGGCCTGACGACGTCTGAGACGAGTCCGATTTTCTCAAAGACCAAGATCGTCAGCCAACTTACATCGAATTCCCACCACTTGTGACCGTGGGCAGCCGCGCGTTGGTCTGCGTGATGGTTGTTGTGCCAACCTTCTCCGTTGGCTAACAGACCGATAATCCAATTGTTGCGACTATTGTCTTTCGTTTCGTAATTCTTGTAGCCCCAGATATGCGTGACCGAGTTGACACTCCAAGTAATGTGCCAATTCAAGACGGTTCGTACGAAGACGCCCCAGACCAACAAGCTCGCACCAAACTTAACCCCTCCCCACACATCGCCCGTCATCAACCAACCGACGAGAAACCCGACCGCAGGGAAAAGCATCGCAACTGCCAAATAGATTTTGAGCCAATTCGTGTTCCGCTCAAGCTTCATGTAGAAGGGATCTTTGAGCAAGTCACGCGTGAATCGCTGATAGTCTTTGACGTTTGTAAAGTCGCGGTTGTCGAACATCAACCAGCCAAAATGCCCCCAGAAGAATGTCACCAAAGGGCTATGGGGATCGGGTCGATGATCTGAATGTTGGTGATGGATCCGGTGCATTGCAACCCAACATGCAGGAGTATCCTGCATCGTACATACTCCAAGCACGGCCAAGGTGTGCTCGAACCACTTTGGGGCTACCATTCCTCGATGGGTGAGCAATCGGTGGAAGCCGATGTTAATGCCCAAGGTACCGAAAACGTAAAGTCCCAAAATGCTAAGAACAACCCCCGTCCAGCTAAAGAACCAGGGGAAGAAAGCCAAACAAGCGAGCAAATGAATGACCGGGATTCCGATTGCATACCGCCAGCGAACTTTTACTGGACTGACTGCTGTCTCCGGCCACTGCAAGGCATGAGCAGGATCGGCCGGTTCGACCGTTCGGTGATGAGAAACCGATCCCTCGGTGGCTTCTGGTTGACTATCCGGCAATAAATCGATCGACATCGTGTTTGTTGGGTTAGTGGTTGCAATGAAACGATGAGATTCGATCCTCACCGAGAGGCATGCGACAAGCAAAACGCAGGGGATCCTTAAAGGAATTGCGGCAAGTTATTCAAGTATCGTTTCCCTTGGTTCGCTCGTCGACGGACATTTTTTCAGTTTTGACTCTTCGCCGCACCGTATTTGATTCTCGATTTGATTCTCGATTGCCAAAGGTTTTCCGCGAAAGCCATGTCCATCCATCCCTTGTACATTTCCTTCTCTGCGGTGCCTACCTGGAATCTCGATCATTTTCCTCACAGGCCACCCTAAATTCAAAGCTGCAAAGAGGGGCTTTATGGCCTCTATTTCGTCAAAATCAGCTTTCCCTGTTTGGTTCGCCTCAACCGGTACAATTGTCCTTCGTTTTCAATCCAAACTTCGTCACCGCACCTACACAACTCACGAAACGCTATGATCTTAGGGAGGCGGGCCAAAGCGCCTGCATTCTCGCCCCTTTCCCCTGCCCCATCATCGCCCTGCCCATTCGCTTTGGGAACGTTTTTGAGTTCCTTAGGGGCAAACTCCTCCGGGGCTTGGCCAGCTGTTTTTTCGTCCATTGCTTCTTCTTGAAAACCTTTGGATTAGCGAACTCGTTGACTTTCCATCTGGAAACCCAACCTCCCGACCTATTTTCGCATAAGATACTGCGAAAATCTTACCCGAAAAACCTTGCCCTGCACTTGAAATGATACTGAGTCTCAATAAGAATACCTTGCGTTGATTTTTGAGCAAGCGATCGGAAACCGGGAAGCCTTAGAATTCCTTCATCCTAGCCAGCCAACTCCTTACTCGCTCGTTCCGTTTTTTGCGCGAACGTATCTAGGTGAAATTATGAGTGCTGTGCGTTTCGCTCGCCTTCGGGCTAGCATGGATATTCCGTCCACCCCTTCCCCACGCCGTGGTTTTACCCTCGTGGAACTCTTGGTCGTCATCGCCATCATCGGAATCCTCGTCGGACTGTTACTCCCAGCGGTACAAGCCGCCCGGGAAGCCGCCCGGCGAATGAGTTGTGGCAATAACCTCAAGCAACTTGGCTTGGCTCTTCACAATTACGAAAGTGCCATGCGACGGTTTCCTCCATCGGCAAATACTACGGGTGGATCGGCAAATCAGCCTTGGTCTGCCCAAGCCGCGTTGCTTCCCTTCCTCGAAGGAGACAACGTTTACAAGAACATTGATTTTTCGGTCGGCTACCATCACCCGATCAACAAAGCCAACTTCCCACCCAATGGCATTGCCACGGTGAGAGTCCCCGTACTGCTATGCCCGAGTGAGCCGGAGGACAAACCACGCATCAATGCGACTACCAATCAACCGGAGCATTATCCTCTTAACTACGCTCTATCGATGGGCCAATACTTGGTTTGGGATCCGATCTCGAAACAAAGTGGTGGGGCTGCTTTCGCACCCAATGCACGCTTCACCACCGCTAGCTTCGTCGATGGCCTGAGCAACACACTTGGCATGTCAGAAGTCAAAGCTTACAACCCGAGATTCCACGACGTTCCCAACTTGCCGGTTACCGGCCCAGCGACGCCGCAGCATATCGGCACCTATACTGGGGGAGCATGGTCAGCCGTCGCCGGTCATACGGAATGGGTATGCGGCAGAGCGATTCATTGCGGGTTTACTACTCAGTTCCCTCCGCAGACGAAAGTTCTATTTACTGCGACCGACGGTAAGGCATATGACATTGACATCAGCGGTATCCGCGAAGGGATTAATCAAGTCAATGCAACACAAGCGGTGATCACTAGCCGCAGTTACCACACCGGAATGGTGCATGGATTGCTGATGGACGGATCGGTTCGATCCCTCAGTAGCAACATCCAGCTTGAAACTTGGCGAGCCCTCGGTACACGTGCAGGTGGCGAAGTCATCACTTTGGAAGATTGATCGTATCGAACAATTTTCGAAGTGCGTTATCGATAGCGGACTCGGATCCTCTATCGACCCAAAGCCACGACTCGTGAAACCCATCGTCGAATGCCGCTTCAGTAGGCACGTAACCGGTCCAACATTCTGCATACCCAACGGGTACGATCGGGACACGGTTAGTGCTTTCCTGGCTAATCGTTTGGGCTAGGGGCTGATAACCCACGAAGGTTTCACCTGGGAAGAGCACGAGTTTGAGAAGCCCCAAATCCAAACAGACCATATCGATCGGCTGTTGTCTTACAACGGCTCGGTCGAAGCTTGCGAGCCCCATTGCGGCGAGAATCCGATTCTCTACCGTGGCTTTCTTATCGTTGAGCACTGCCATCAGTACATCTTTTTGCAACGAAGGCTCTCGGCTATAGGGCAATACAAGCGGAGCACTTTGGATTTGCCATCCCTTGCACGGTTGCTTGTTAACTCCTTCGGAGCTACGTTGCATGGCATCACGAATTTTCTCCGTGAGAGCAACTCTAGCTTCAAGCGATCCGTCATTGTACTTCCCTGCGGTAACATCTCCGCTGCATCCTGAAGCATAGATCTGATGAGTATCAGCCGTTTCCTTTTGACGTCGCTTGCGTGCCAACCCTACAAAATCAGAAGTGACCTCACCACGTCCGTAGTAGCTCATTGGATGCGTTGCATACGTGTGATATTCAAGCAAGCAATGGTCGTCATTCCAGAAGGAGACGGTTCGCATCAATGGATCGATGAGCCCTTCGTCAGCTTGACGAAAAAGCAGCTCCTTGCCACTGCTTGAGCCTCTTGCGAAGTTAACGCTGCCGTCTGCGTGAACAATCCTACGATTTGAAGCAACTTCATGAACTGGAGCTTGTGAATATCCAACATGAGAGATCCTACGAGTCGGATCCGATTTCGCCTCGTCGATCGCTTGACGAACCGCTTGCTCCGCTCGATGAAGTACATCGGCATGGAAAGCGGGATCGAATAGTTCGCCTTGCAGTCCGACTTGATCTAGATAGCGTTGGGCATCTTCATCCACCACCGGTGCATCGTGTTGGTGCAAGCAACTTAACAGAACATGATCCGGATCGGTTTGTGCTGCGTTTGCGAGTGTCCTTCGCCATCGATCATAGGATCCATTTCGAATTTCGCACCAATCGATCGCCACCACAACGACTGGCTTGTCATGCCCTAGCAAAACAAAGCCGTGCAGTTCAAGCGAATCAGCGATCGACCTGGACTTCGTGGGCAAGACCCCCATGCAGCGATGCCCAATCGGAATAGTCACATCGATTGCAAAATCTGCCAATGACAAGCTTGGTTGCTGCAACGCCTCATTCGCCAAAGCGGAGTTAACGGACAGTTTCGCTTCGATCCAAGCGATTTCACTGATCGCCGTAGCGGTTGTTGTCAGGCTCAGTTGCTTGAGGCATCTCCGCCGATTTAGCTTGTTCATACGATTTGTGCTGCATGCATCGCAGCCGCGCAGAATTCGATATGTTCATCGAGATCCACACCGAAGGCTTGAGCGCCTCGCGTGATATCTTCCCGATTGACCGCCGCTGCAAAACTCAAATTCTTGAGTTTCTTCTTAACGCTCGAAGCGGTGATGCCTTCAAGTTTTTGTGGGCGAACCATAGCACAAGCCGTCAAGAAACCGCATAGCTCGTCGCAAGCATACAGTCCATGATCTAAACGAGATCGGCGTGGATACTCGTGCGATAAATAATCGGCGTGCGATAGTATCGCGTAGACGATTTCCTCCGAGTACCCTTTGCTTCTCAAAATAGAACTTCCTTGCAACGGGTGATCCGGTGGATTCGGCCAGCGTTCATAATCAAAGTCGTGCAACAACCCCACGGTTCCCCACAATTCTTCGTCTTCCCCAAGTTTTACAGCATAGGCACGCATCGCAGTTTCGACTGCCAGCATGTGCCGCCGCAGTGAGTCACTTTGCACATATTCCTGAACCAATTCCCAGCTGGCTTGCCTATTTAAATTCATCAAGAATTCCCTTGTTGTCCTTATTTCAAACTTCTACCGCCAAGCGGAGTCCCAGTCGACACCCACACGCTTGGCCCATTGCTCCCAAGCCTGTATTAAAGCATCGCGTTGCAGTGGGAACTGACTGGAAACATCGTTGGTTTCGCAACGGTCGTTCCGCAGATTATACAACTCCCAGCTGACGGGTGTCGCAGAACGTTTCGTCCATACCGCTTTCCAGTCTCCTTGACGGATCGCATGGGCGCCTTGATGGTCAAATCCCAAGGTGCGGTCGGCATGCAAGCCTTGGGCAACCTCCAGAAGCGAGTATCCTTGAGCCTCATGTAGGTCCGGTTCTTCATCGCGAGTGGGGTATTTTGCGTTTGCAGCATCAAGGATGGTTGGCAGAATATCGATCATGTGCGCTGGATGGTGCACCCAACCAGGATTGATTTTTGCCGCATCAGGACCGATTCGTGATGGGTAATGCACAATGCATGGGTTGATGATACCGCCTTCGTACGTGAAGTGTTTGTAGCTACGCAGAGGTGTGTTGCACAAGTTCGCCCAGCCGCTTCCGTAGGATTGGTGGGTACCAGGAGTACCGATCAAACTGAGTTCACTCTCTGTATGCAACTTAGTTGTTCCCTTGCGAGATTCGCCATCAAAACCGAATGGGCCCCATTCATAACAAGCACCGTTATCGCTCAGGAAGATAATCAAAGTGTTTTCCAAAGCGTTAGTGGCTTGGAGGTTTGCTATGATTTCACCTACACCTCGATCGATTGATTCGACCATCGCCGCATAAACTGCCATGCGTTGTGCAAGATCATGTTGACGCTCGACGGAAAGGTCGTTCCAAGCCGGGTTCTGTCGTCCAGCATATCCGTTCGCGATAGGTTCTTGGTCAACTGGAACTAAGGATCGCTCGGTTAGTTTCCAAGCTTCTCCGTCGATCAAGTCGATGGCTCGCATGCGTTCAAAGCGTTCTTCTCGGAGCACATCCCATCCTCTTCTATAGGTGTTTTGGTAAGGTGCAACGCGATCCGCTGGAGCTTGGATCGGAAAGTGCGGGGAGGAGTGGGACAGAAATACGAACCAAGGTTGATTACGAGCTTGTCCTTGACGTATGAACTCAATCGCGTATGCATTGAAGACATCGGTAGCATAAAACGATTCGGCTGGTGGATCGATTTCTTTTTGTCTGCGATTCGGCAGACGAACGTAGAAATTGCGGTCGAACTGATCGTGGGAGTGATCGCGAGTATAGCCGTAGAACTGGTGAAACCCTCTGTCGATCGGACCGGTCTGGGGATGCATGTGCCATTTACCAATAAAGTAGCAACCGTACCCGAGCGGATCGAGCAGTTCCGCGATTGTTGCGCACTGCCCATTGAGGCGACCGAGATATCCAGGTCCTCGTTTTTCATCGGGAATGTTTGTGGTGAAATCCCCGATACCAGCTTGCGTGGGATACAAACCGGTCATCAGTGCTGCTCGGCTTGGGCAGCATCTCGCAGAGTTATAGAATTGGGTGAAGCGTAACGAGTTCTTTGCAAATTGATCGATATGAGGGGTTCGAATTTCACTTCCGTAACAGCCTAGGTCCGAGTACCCAAGATCATCGGCTAAGATCACAAGCACATTTGGCCGGCCCCTTGTTTCGGCCAAGGAAAGATTAACGTCCGGCAGGCAAAGAAAGCAGCTCACAAGTGAAAGGAAGTATTTCAGGTAGAGAGTGACGATCCCATTTCTGTCTTGATAAGCTGGAGACCGTTCCATTCACTACAACCCTTCGCTGTTCGGATACTTCAGGAAATCACATTGAGCAAAAAACGATAGAACAAAGCAGATTGGAGCATACCGTAGGCGATGCCGTATTCGTTGTACCGGGGGACGATTCTTGTGACTAGCGTTTCATACTACATCGCATTTCCATGAAAAGTTCCAGTTTTTTGAATCGCAACTCATCAATCGAACAGGACTGCAGGCTCGATGTACTCTCCACAGGTACACCCAAGCACTCCTGTAGAATTTGAATGCACGAAATCTCAAACTCTTGCATTGATTCCTGACGGGCTTCCTCAAGCCCTTCCTCGAAGCCTTCTTGACGGCCTCTTTTCAGCAGCTGATCGGCAATTGAACCAGGTTCAATTTGAGTCGGAACAAACGGCGATTTCATCGACAACGACTCCCTTGCGACCAACAAGGTCGCTTTAACTATGGCTTCAAACGGCGTTGGATTTGGCTTCGAAGATCCGCTGTTTTAAGACGCAGTTCATCAAGCGAACAGGACTGCAGGCTCGATGTACTCTCCACAGGTACACCCAAGCACTCCTGTAGTATTTGAATGCACGAAATCTCAAACTCTTGCATTGCTTCCTGTCGGGCTTCCTCAAGCCCTTCCTCGAAGCCTTCTTGTCGACCTCTTTTCAGCAGTTGATCGGCAATAGAGCCAGGTTCAATTTGAGTCGGAAAAACAAACGGCGATTTCATCGACAATGACTCCCCCGCGAACAATAAGGTCACTGTAACTATGGCTTCAAACGGCGTTGGATCTGGCTTCGAAGATCCGCTGTTTTAAGACGCAGTTCATCAAGCGAACAGGACTGCAGGCTCGATGTGCTCTCCAAAGGTACACCCAAGCTCTCCTGTAGTATCTGAATTAACGAAATCTCAAACTCTTGCATTGCTTCCTGTCTCCCTTCCAGGCGCCCTTCCTGTCGGCCTCTTTTCAGCAGTTGATCGGCAATAGAGCCAGGTTCAATTTGAGTAGGGAATACCTTCTGTAGAGTCATTGACAACACCTCCGCTGGGATCTATTGGCTGGTGGCCATCACATAGACCAAAAAAACATCAACATGCTCTTTTCGGAACGAGGTGGCGCTTGGTTCAAGCAACCAACGCAAGATCTGCTCGAACCAATCCGAAAACTCATCCCGTCGGCTGTATTTTAGCAGATGCAATACGCTTTTCAAAAAGGGATCGCGGGCAAGCGATTCATCTGGAACTTGAGTCAAATCTAACAAAGGAAAAGTGAACCGCACGCTGTATTGAGCAACGCTTGGTGGGGCATCGATGAGCTCCTCCAAGCTGCGAGGGGCTGACCACGCTCTCGTGCCATGATAAAGGACCATTGGAATTACAGGGCAAAGCCGCAACCCGTTCCGTTGGCGATGCTCCCAAATACGAACGATGTAACGAAGCAATTGGAAGCAAGTGCAAGTATCCGAAGCACTTTTATGTTCAAAAAGCATGTAAACCAAGGCGTCGGAGGTAGTAGCCTCGGTGTCCCTTTCGGCACCTGCTAATTGAACACAATACAGGAGATCCGAGTAGCTATCTCGCAAATAGCCGTCCACGAAAGAATCTTTCATCAGCTCAATCGTATTTAAATCCAATGATTGGATCACGCTCAATGGCAAATGGGTCTCGATCAAACTCCGAGCGGCGGAGACATGCGAGAATGCGTAATTGAAAAAGTTGTTATGTGGTGTTGGAAGCTGCGAATCGTCCATGCTCTGTATTTTAGGACGATTGCAAATTTAGCGCTGATTTTGGTCGATATTTTTTTCCTTAGCAACCAGAGCTTTGGAATATTGAAGAATATAGAAGGTGTCAGAAGTCAAAATCGGGTGTTTCGGCTGCCTCGATCGTTTTGCGTAGCGACTCACAACGTTCAAGTTGATCTTCCTTGGCGAGCTCAACGGCTTTATCGAGCGATTCGATCGCTTCATCTGACTTCCCTGCGGTGTACAGTGCGATCGCTAAAACGTAGTGTGCGAACCAAGTCGCTTTCGTATCGTCGCTTTGCAGACTCTTGTTTGCAGCGATAACTGCTCGGTTAGCGTCCCCGGGAGTTTTCTTTGAGCGCTGCGCAAAATTTAAGGCCAGTCGTCGGTTAGCCGCAGCGGAAAAGTTTGGATTGGCAGCCAGTACTTTCCACTCTGTCTCAGCAACCGTCGTTTGTTTCTGCGCAAGTGCCAATTGTGCCCGAAGCCATCTGCAATACGGATTGGATCGATCGAGCTTGATCGAAGCTTGCATCGCTTGCTTCGAGTCCTTTTCTTTTTCCCGTTTTGCTTGGATCAATGCTTGGGTCATCAATGCGATGGATTGCAAAGCCCCGGGATTCTCTGCGATCGACTCAATAGTGTTTGCCGCTTGCGTATAGTCTTTATCGCGATAAAGCAAAAGAACTTGGGCCAATAAACAGGCTTCATTCTTCTTATCACCTTGTCGTAACGCCTCGAGCATCGCGGAGCGTTCGGTAGGTGAAGCGATTCCCTCCGGATCAGAAAATTCCCAATAGATAGTAAGGAACTGAGTAGCTCCAAGCTGCCATTGTCGATATTTCTCTTCGAGTTGCATTGCCGCTTGTATCGCTTCGTAGCGTTTCCGGATGGTCTTCTGAGCTTCGAGCGTAAGCGATTGCAACTCTCTGCTATTCATCATCGCATCGAGGCTTTGCATAGTGCGGTTGGCCATCAGTTGCTGCTGCATCTGCAACCGCATCTGCGCGGTCGCCTGCGTCTCTCGCCCCGTTGTCGGCAACGAAAGGTTGCTTATCGCTCCAGCGATCTGCATATCCTTAATCGCTGACTGCATCGCTTGAAATTCTCGTCGGATCCCATCCGATTGAATCCTTTGTAACTCCTGCTCAGACTGTTTGAGGGTCGTTTGCAAGTCTTGGTAGGATTCCAACAATGTCTTCTGCTGCTTGATGTACTCTTCGAATTTCTTGTGAGCCTCGGCGATATCCTCGGTAAGAGCAGTCGTATCCACAACCTTAACTTCTTGCCCGTTAGCGCCTTCCTCTTTTACGGCCGGATCATTTACAACCGGCGCTTCCTGACCTACGGAACATTGGATCAAAAGAGCGATGAAGCCAATCGAGGCGATTCCCTTCGAAAGGGTCATCATCATCCCGTAGAATCGAAGCGATTTAGATCGGCTCACTTCGTGATATTGATCGGGAAGCGCACAGGAGCATGGGGTCGACGAAGCCATAATCGTTGGCTCCTTGTTGAAAAAGCCCTTTAGGCAGAACGGAACTTCAGGACTTAAGTGTATCCCGGTTACCTTCGGATTTCAAATTCCGACTTCGACACTGCAAATTTATTGCCGTGGAGATCTTCCATCGTAAGTTGAAGTTCGTACTTGCCATTTTCAATGGTGGCAGGCGTAAAGATCTTGTAAACCAGGAAATGGTCTCGCCGACGATGTTCGCAAACATCCGGTTCCATCGGCAAGGCTTGTTCAAGTAAGCGTTTACCTTGTGAATCACGAATCTCGTAGGTCCCCTTGACCTTGGTTTCAAAACCGTTTCGAACTGCTTCCGAGGTGACATTATCAAGTTCACAGTAAAGCAGTAGTTCTTGGTCGGGCTGAAATACGTTCTTCTGAAACTTTGAAATCGCCCCGTAGCCGTCAACTTGGGTACAAAACTCAATGCAGTTGATTTGCAATGCACCCAATGCCGCTAGGTGATGATTAGCAAGCTGCTGTTCCGCCATCACTTGTGACCAATACCTAGGTCGACTCGGCGTCGGATCCGGAGTGGTAGTCTGATACCAAGCTTTCAATTGATGGTCGAGAAATGATTGCTCGCGTTGTGTTAGTCCCGAAACAGGTCGTTTAGCTTGCTCTATATTGCGTTGTGTAAGGTAGAGCAGTCGAAGATTCATCTCCAGATGGGTGCGCAGCGAGGGATCAAGGGACGATGCGTTCTGGATCCTCTGTTCAAGGGATTGAATCGTGCGATTTAGATCCTCTGTCCAGCGGTTCGGATCGTTGCTCGAATCTTTCGCATCTCGGAAACTCGCAGGAATGACCTCTGATCGGGGCTCTGTACTGCTCTGTGCAGTGCTTTCCTTGTGTGAGGCATCGCCATTTAAGTTATCACGGTCGCTTGGCCCTTTTGCGATCGCCTGCCGCATCTTGGTTTGATAAGCCGCAGGCAAAAGGGAAAGCGCTTCTTCGATATCTACTTCGTCGGGCGTTCTCGATGCGATCGCTGTATTGGTCTTAGCCTCAGTAGCCGCAACGGGTTCTTTGATCGCCGGCGATTCGAGTTTATGGGACTGAGAATCAGTTGAACTGGGGATAACATCCGCAGACTTCTGGGAGGTTTGCGATGGGGATTGTGCTGCGACCGATGTAGTTGGCGGCAAAGCCGACTGTGGAACAGTCTGTTGAGCGGTCTGCGGTGTAATCTTAGAAGACGGAGTTGCCTGCAGTTTAGGATCAGCCGAGGTCGCGGTGGTCGGCTCAGGTGCTGACTCTTTGGGGGATGGCATCGAAGCGAGTTCGCTTCGGGTTAGATGATTGCTGTTCGGTTTACCGTTGACGACTACGTCAGATGCCACTTCGCTTCCCTGCTTGTTGCGATCGCGCGGCAGCACAACACGTTTCGCAGACGGATTGCTCGATGGCGGTGGAACTTCAAGAGGCTCCTCGGGTTGTTCGCGGACAAATCCGATGAGCGACTTCGACTTTCCAGGTTTCCACCAACCTTGGCAGCCCGGTAGTGTGATCGCAGCCAATGCAGCGATAAACGCGTAGCGACGATATACCTTGGTGCGAGAACCGAGTGTTGCCTTCGATGATCTCATAACATATCTCGTCAAATAGTAGGGGATGAGAAGACGACGCTAGGTGAAGTTGTTGCGATCGGTGGACAAATCTTTGCAGTTGAACTACCCGTCGCGAGCACTTCCTTTGCAAGGTTCAAGTAATCTTCTGAACCATGGCTATTGGGTGCATAATCAAAGATCGATTGCCCGAAACTTGGTGCTTCTGCAAGCCGGATATTACGACGAATCTTAGTTTGAAAGAACTTGGCCGATGCCCAAACAGGACTTTGGCTTGCACTCGCTTGCAAGAACTCTTCGACGTCACGGCTGACTTCGGCAGCAAGCCGTGTGCTCGACTCGTACATACACAAAACGATCCCTTCAAGTCGAAGTTTTGGATTCAGCCGCTTCGATACGATCTCAATGGTTCTCAGCAATTTGCTTAAACCATGTAGTGCTAAAAAGTGAGGTTGAAGCGGAAGGAATACTTCATCGACAGCAGTAAGTGCATTAAGGGTCAAAACACCCAAGGAAGGCGGGCAGTCAATAATCAGGAAGTCAGAATCGTCATCGTCTTGCTCGATGCGATCGCGAAGAATGACCTCGCGGCCGACCTCTCCGGCGAGCTCAAGCTCGGCTGCTGCTAAATCCAGATTGGTAGGGATGACCGAAAGATTACTTGAAATATTTTGACGGACATCTGCAAGACTCGCTTCACCGCACAACAAGTCATAGACGCTCGGTTGACCATCGTGCAAAGTTACCCCGAGATGCAGCGACGCGTGAGCTTGTGGATCTAAGTCCAAGACACATACGCGTTTGCCGCTTTGAGCGAGGCCTGCTGCGAGATTGACGGCAGTGGTGGTTTTTCCAACACCCCCTTTTTGATTGATAATCGCGATCTTTCGCATAGTAACTCTCGACCCGTCGTTCGTTGTAATTCCATCAAAGGAGCTTGAAGTAACCAGAGTTTCCAAGGTGATGAGCCTCGGACTTCTTCTGGGACACTATCAAGACTCCCCTGGCTAAATCCAGATCAATCTTGATAATCTGGGTAAGTTGCATTTTTAGAAACTTGTTTTTGCAAAGGAATCCGCTGGTGAGAAAGCTGTTTATCGCAGGCAATTGGAAAATGAATTTGGACCGAGCGAAGTCTGTTGAATTGGTCCGGGGACTTGCTGATGCCTTCCGCACCACCACCAACGTCGATGTCGCGGTTTGCCCTCCCGCAGTTTACCTCAGCGAAGTCGCAGGGGCTTTACAAGGAAGCTCGATCGGACTCGGGGCTCAAAACGTCTACAGCAAACCCGATGGCGCGTTTACCGGTGAACTAAGTTGCCCGATGCTCAAAGATGTCGGCTGTCGCTACGTCATCCTAGGCCACAGCGAACGCCGAGCGATCTTCGGCGAAACCGATGCCCAGATCAACGAGAAGCTTCACGCAGTCCTCGCAGCGGGTCTTACTCCAATCGTGTGCGTCGGGGAAACTTTGGCAGAACGCGAAGCTGGACGGACAGCCGAAGTCGTGCGCAGCCAATGTCGCGGTTCGCTGGCCGGACTCTCCGAAACGCAAATGCGCGCAACCGTGCTGGCTTATGAGCCCGTTTGGGCTATCGGTACTGGACGCACGGCCACGCCAGATCAAGCCGAAGAAGTACACCGAGACATTCGTGAACTACTCGCGACCATGTTCTCTTCGGAGACTTCCCAACAAATCATCATTCAGTACGGCGGAAGCGTTAAAGCTGACAACGCACTGGAACTTCTCTCGCAACCGAATATCGACGGGGCACTCGTCGGTGGAGCATCCTTGAAAGTCGATTCCTTCTCAGGGATCGTTCAAGCTGCTTCGGCTGTGAAGAAGTAAACATCGAAGTCATACGATCATCAACAGAATCATCCCAATCAAGGAGCCTAACGGTATGCGCCCGAGCGAAGCAACGAATTACTATTTCAATCAAGCCGCTGACCAACTGGAACTCCCTGATTGGATGAGGAAGTTATTGGTTATGCCTAAACGCGAAATGACTGTACAAGTCGCTTACGAACGCGATGACGGGCGAATCGATACGGTGCTTGGTTATCGCGTCCAGCACGATAACGCCCGGGGACCGATGAAGGGTGGGTTGCGATACCACCCCGCAGTCGACCTCGACGAAGTCCGTTCGTTAGCCGCGCTGATGACTTGGAAAACCGCTGTCGTAGATCTTCCATACGGTGGTGCAAAAGGTGGAATCGGGATCGACCCTCGGACGCTCTCGAAACGCGAACTCGAACGCATCACGCGAGCTTTCGTGGATCAAATCCATGAAATCGTCGGGCCCGACTCGGACATCCCCGCACCCGACATGGGAACCAATCACGAAGTGATGGCCTGGTTCCGCAACCAATGGGAGAAATACCACGGGTTCAATCCCGCTGTCATAACCGGTAAACCAGTAGAAGAATACGGCTCACGAGGTCGCGAAGAAGCAACGGGTCGTGGGGTCGGAACCCTTGCGGTCAAAATGCTCAAACGTTTAAACCGAAAACCCGAACAAACCACCGTCGCGATCCAAGGATTCGGCAATGTTGGTTCCCATGCCGCAAAGTACTTGACCGAAGCCGCGTTCCCGATCGTAGCTGTAAGCGACGTATCCGGAGCGTACTACAATCCGAAAGGGTTGAACATCCAAGAAGTCCTTTCGTACACTTTAAAGAACAAAGGATCGCTCGAAGGCTATCAAGGTGCAGAACGCCTTGATGCAGATGCTTTGCTAGAACTCGATGTTCAATTGCTGATCCCGGCTGCACTCGGTGACGTAATCAATCACAACAACGTCGATCGAATTCGAGCAGGTCTTATCATCGAAGGTGCCAACGGTCCTATCGATCCAGAAGCGGATACAAAGCTCAAAGATCGAGGTGTGATTATTCTCCCAGACATCCTGGCAAACGCAGGTGGGGTCACTGTCAGCTACTTCGAGTGGGCTCAAAATCGTCAACACTACCGATGGACCCTCGATCGCGTTCGACAAGAACTGGACCGAACACTCTCCGAAGCATTTGAAAGTGTTTGGCAAGAGTCCGTCAGCCGAAAGGTTTCCTTGCGAACCGCCGCGTTTATCTTGGCAATCCAACGCGTCAAACGAGCTTCGGAATTGGCCGGTTGGCTGGTCTAAAACCGGCAGGCTCAATAGTGTAACAATTCGGCCTGTTTCACTTCACAGACACTACGGGCGACTTTGAAGCGCCCGTTTGAGAACATTCGTTGTGATGCGTTGCACCCGTTCGTCTGGTCCATGAGGACGGCTCCAGTGACTCCATGGCAAGGTATGCCCAGGAGGATCTGAGAGCCCTTGGACCCAGAAGATGCTCGACGCATTAAAGACAACTTTCCCCTTGGGCCCTTCATAAACGGTTGCCGCCCACTGTTGTGGTTGCTCACCACCGACCCAGGCAGTACCCCCACCGACAACTTGAAGACCTGGAATATCGGCAGGATCTCCATGATACTCCCAGCCGATCAATCCGGGGATCGACTCGCCCGCTTGCATCCCCGTCCCTTCAAAAATCCAATGCTCTGGTTTTGTACAAATCCAATCTCCACCTCCGTTGACCGGCTCAACGTTTCGAGCACCCATCAAAAAACCTTCGTCAGGACCGTGCTCAGGAAACGGCCCGTGTTCTTTAGCTCTCGCTAAAGCGATCGGTCGATCACCACCGTAGGGGCCGCCGCGAAAAATGATTCGATTCGGCTCTCCAAGCCCATTTGCTCGATAGGGGGAAACCCAACACACACTATTCCCAGATAAGAAAAGTAAGCTGACTCCTTCATCTCGCATCTTCTCGACCGATCGAAACTGGCGGATATCCCAGTATTCATCATGCCCGACACTGATGAACGCTCGCGATCGCAATCCACGATCGGGTGTTAACATATCGCTGTTGCAGCAGTACGAAACGTCATACCCCTGTTGCTCGAGCCAATATGCAAGCGGGAACTCCAAGGGCAAATACTCTCCTGCACCTTGCGTCAAAGGATCATTGACTACGCTATCGTACTGCGCTTCACGTCCATAAGGACGATCAAAGCTCACATCTGCCCACGGTCCTTGATTCCCTTTGGGATGGGTGTAAACCGAATACTTACTCGGCCACTGATTGTAAGCTTGCCATGTATTATCCGAGCATTGAACGAGGATATCGCAAGGACGATCGTCGGTAACAACAAAGATTACATAGCTCTGCCAGTACGGCTCGTCAGCACTCTCAGGGATCGTCGTCATGCGACCAAGGTATACTCCGCTTGTCCAATCCTTCGGGATTGTCAGTTCGTAGCTAGGTTTCCAGCGGCATTCGTGCAAGTCTTTTTCACCGGGTGAGGGAGTCTGTTGCTCAACCCCAAGCAACGGATCGGTGGTTAACATCAATCGCGCACCCTTCCCTCCATAGTACCCGGTGCGAAAGAACTCGATTTTAAACTTGCGAGCCGGTTTCGTTGAAACAAACAAGGTGATGCTCTCGCCAGCCTTCACACTCTGCTTCGAACAATATCCCTCAATCCATGGTGAACGATATCGGCTTGAATCCACCCGGACGCGAGTCAATTGCCAATCGCGGCTTCCCGGTTTTTCATTCTCTACTTGAATGGGGTTCTTCGAAGAAGCGGAAGCAGGTAAGGAGACTTGTCCTAAAGCTTGCATCGTAAGTGGCGACAAACCGATGACAAGTATCAACCAACAAAAAGCTCGCGATAACATGGCTTACTCGTTCGAAGAGGAAGGAAGGTTTTTCAGCATCCATTGTAATGCTTCATCACAAGGCTTGGCTGCATCGAGCCCAAAGTTACATGCAGCGAAAATCCCACGTCCCTCTTCAGGAGCCAAAAAAACTACGCAATACCAATAAGTATTCGAACCGTTGTGATGCAAGATTTCACCTTGTGACCAAGTTCTTCGCAGAACGTGCCAACCACCTGCATAGTCTTCCCCCGGTCCGGGTTTGCCCAACGGCTGAACCGAACTTGCGGGGCGATGCAAGAACTCCATGGCTTGAGATGAAAGCCCAAGTTTCTTTTGCTGTGCAAATGCTCGCTCACCTTTCATATGCAAGTTCAGATATCGCACCCATTCGCTCATCGGAGCATAAACGGTTCCCGCAGGACCAAGCGCCGCTGGATTATCCCTTTCAACAGCGACCAGAGAGTTTAACTTTCGAATATGGCCAAAAGGGACATCGTCCCCTAACACCTTCGAGGGAATCCCAAAACCAGTATTGTCCATCTTCAAGGGACGAAACAATTGCTCTGTGATAAGCGATTCCCAAGTTCGATCATGCAACTCTTCAAGGATAGAGCCGAGCACCATGTAACCGAGATTTGAGTAAAGGAACGACGAAGTCGTCGTTGCACTTGTCTCTGGTCTAGGCTGATCCATCCACCAATGAAGCACATCCCGACGATGTGATCGAACATCAACTTTAGGGTCAGCAAACTGGTTCCATGGAGGGTTTGCCGGCGCGCCGCTTGTGTGACGCATCAGTTGCTCGATGGTGACATTCCCCCATCGTGAATCTTGCACCTTTCTATCCTTTGCGTAGACCTCGCGCAACGATGTATCCCATCGAAGCCTACCTTGCTCCACTGCTAACCCAACCAAAGTTGCGGTCATGCTTTTCGTGCAGGAACCAAGGTGAAACGGATGGTCGATATGCAAGGGATCGTCACGGTCACTGCGACGCAATCCAGTCGCCGCAATTGTTAACTGGATTGGAGCCGGTTTGCGGAAAACGGTGCTTTGGCGGTCCTCAAGCCCCTTGTTCGCAATCGGATCGGTCCAAAACTGACCGGCAATCAGTCCGGGAAGCTCGTATTTGCGACGAAGATTCTCAAGAGCGGCCTTTAGTGGTTCGCTGGCAAGGATTTCGATGTCCTGATCGGCTTCTTCCGGCACAAGCATTCCGCTGGGCTCAATTCCTGCACCACCCCTCTCAACGTTACTGTCCGAGGTCTTTGTGACGGTTTCTTGTGCAAATGCAGGTAGAGAAGCGAACAAAAGGTAGCCACTGAAGAACCCAAGCCACCCCCAACGCGTACGGAAAACGAACCGGGTGACGAAAACTTTCAAGTGTTGCAACGAACGTCCACATCTTTGCATGCTGTCGCTTAAAGAAATTGGTTTGTCCATGGAAAAGCGACGTGTTGGGGTTGGATGCTGGCAGACGCAGAGCGATACTAGAGTATACAAGAATCACGAAACCTGCGTGTTTATGAGATTCGGTACGGTACTTGCACGTTTTTTCATCGTCGCCGACGACGTGCCAAAATGCCATTTGGCTCCAATCGGTAGTGACTCCGTAAGATTCCATCCACTTTTTTAGAGGATTCTATAGCCATGATGATGTGGTTGATCTTGGTTGTTCCAGCAATGTTGCTTGCTATGCTCGCACAGTGGTGGGTCCATTCCGCTTGCCAATCGATGCATCAAGTACCCGCGAGGTACAGTGGTGAGCAAGCAGCGAGGGCGATCCTCGATGCACACGGACTGCACGATGTACAAATCGAGCCATCGATGGGATTCATGTCTGATCACTACGATCCGCAGTCGAAAGTCGTACGACTCAGCCCGGAAGTTTACAGCGGGCATTCGATGTCGGCGGTCGGGATCGCGGCCCACGAAGTCGGACACGCACTTCAAGACGCGCGAAACTATGCTCCGTTGGTAGTTCGTAACCTGGCAGTACCAGCAGCAAACTTCGGAGGTTCGATGGCTTCGATCCTCATCAGTGGAGCCTTTTTCCTGATGGTGATGGGTTTGGCCAAGTTCGCTGCTTGGGCATTGCTCCTGGGTGTCATCGGCTTCGGTTTGACCGTTGTCTTCCAGTTGATCAACCTACCGGTTGAATTCAACGCAAGCTCTCGAGCAAAAGATGAACTTGTCAACCTGCGGATTATCTCCGCAAGCGAACTACCTTATATCAACAAGGTGCTCACAGCCGCCGCGATGACTTACGTAGCAGCAACCGTTAGTTCCATCATGAACTTGGTCTACTACGCACTTCAATACGCTATGGTTTCCGATCGGGACGGCTGATCGGGATTGGTAATTGGTACGGGTAATCGGGATTGGCGATCCGGACAATTGATCGGAACTAGTCTTTGCCTACGTGCTTGACTTGTTCCCAATACTTCTCAAAGGCCCCGTCTTTATGAAATTCGGGGCTGTTGTCGATATCGTGACACTCAAGACACTTGTCTTGAGCTTTATCCAACGGCAACCTCATCGCGGCTCGTAGCGAATCGAGAAGCTTCTTATCGGAGGCTGAGTCCAACTCAGCTTGGACGTGCTCAGAACCTGGACCATGGCAGTTCTCACAGCCATTTCCTTGAAGATGCACAGATTTCTCCAATGTCTCGTAACCCGTACGGTATGGAAACACTCGCTGCGGATTCCAGCCCGTGACATGGCAAGATAAACATTCGGGATCGAAGTGCCGGGCCAAGGTTCTTGTTGGAGGATCGACAATCGAATCTGTAGCATGCGCATGTGGAGTGTTCTTCCAAATCTCATGCGCGGTGGTGTGGCATTCTCCACATTTTTCTGTGCCGACAAACTCGCGGGCTGTTGGATGGGTCAAAGGTCGCAAACCCAACGCGGCGAAATTATCTCCTGACTTAGCTCGCAATTCATCTTGATACTTCGTGAACAACTCGGTCATGCGAGATGAATCCTCGAACTGCGAACTCAGGGCGATACGTTGATAACGAGTCGGCTGTTTGGCATTATCAAACAATCCGACAATCCCAGCATACATCCCCTTCGCACCGACTTGCACAATCTCGGACTTTATCCCAGGCAACACCTCAGGACGAAAGGTCGGTTCCCCGTAACCACCCGAAGTGATCACCAAATCGAATTGCGGGACCGCCTGGACGATTTTCCTGGTCTCCTCCAAGTTCGCGTTAACCAAAAGAACTTGGTAGTCACATCCCTCTGCATCGAGCGATTTCGCAGTCTCCTTAAGAGATGGAATCGATGGAGAAACGCTGAAAAAACCTTGATTCTGCGCGGCGGTCTCCTTGGCACTCTCCTCACCAAGCACTCCTGTTATGCCGACCTTTCTCACCCTTCCATCTGGCCCAGGGACTTCGACGACCTTGTACTTCAAGTCGAAGTCTGGAAGCATACTAACATTGGCTGAGACGAACAGTTTATTGCTACCGGTCTCGTCTAGAAGCGACACGAGGATGTTGTCCGAGAGCAACAGATCCTTTACCCCGAAGGTCGTCGCGGTGTATTCCATCTGCCGGAAAGCTTGGGCCGTCCATTGGAACTTAATCTCCGATTGCACACCATCCTTGCGGACCTGCCCTCCTCCATCGAGCGCCATCACTGGCCAGTTTCGACTTCTTAGCGAGCTTAACAGGGTATCCTTTCGATTGATACCACCTTTTTGATTCTCAAGACCAGTGCAACCGCAAGGTTCGATGTAACCGTATTGGTTGCCGGTGATATAGAAGACCAACCAAGGCTGCTCCCAATCTTCGGCTATTTTCTGGTTCCGCTCTTCTTCGGTCGCAACCGTAATCGGAGGTTGGGAAGCATTCTTAACGGGCTCTTGGGCCGCTAACCTTTCCGGACTACGTCCGAGAGAGGAAAATTCAGCGAGCGGAGAGGCTAAACCGGCCACACCAAGAAGGCTCAAAGCGCTTAGCAGACGGAGTTTGCCATGAGTTTTTGAACCTGAAAACAACCTCGACTTTGTCGTCCTCGAGGTAGCGTTACTCGTCCGCGTCGGGGCTTGCCTCGGTGCCATGAAATACTCTTCCGTGTTGTTGGGTCACGTACCGACCTACTCTGTAACTCTGAATTTCAGGAAGATCGGAATGGTTGGCGAGCTTTCAATATCTGTTTCGAAGACGATTTTCCCAAAATCCTTGGAAAAGGTGCCGTCGAGTTCGATTGGTTCGGTGCCAGCAGGGATCTCCAAAGTCACTGGGTAAATTCGCTGCGTTGCAGAAACTTTCGGCGTTCCCAACGTCGCCTTGACTTGCTCCGGCACAACTTTACTAATCCTAAAGTTCGGATCCTTGCCAGCATCTTCAGTTCGGATGGCAAGCATGAGACTCTTCTTTAAACCTTGGCTAGTTTTCGCTGCACCCATGTTGAGGATGTTTCTCGTTTCGTTGTAATCATCCCCAGCGATGATCCGTACTGGAGTGACGACTCTCCCACGAATGTTGTAGGTCAAAAACTCCGTATCGTCGGGCTCCCCTTCCTCGCGACGTGCAATCTGAACGTCGAGATTCAAAGGACCGGCAGGTAGACCTGGCAGCAATCGTACGGTGCATTCGACCATTCGCTTCGCATCGGCCATTTCCGGAAACTCTCCAGGCTTGATTTCCTTCTCCTCACCAATCTCGACTCGGATCCGTTTCGAAAGGACGGAGTCTTTAACTTGTCCTGCCCCAAGGCTCATCGGGACGGCTTGCATCGAGTAAATTCGGAATGGGATCTCCGTCTCTTGGTTCGAGTAGATATCTCCTTGAGAATGGGAAGGTGGATCGAACATGTAAGCTTGCCCAATGCGACCTCGGATCGAAAGCTTGATCTCTTCCTGGCTAGGACAGTCACTTCCGATCGTTGCGGTTTGCGAGAATTCGTCCTGCGATTTCTCCGCCTTCCATTCAAGCTCGACTTCGGTCTGCTCGTTTGGCTGAAGTGTAGCGTCGGTAAACTTGCCGACCGTGCACTTGCACGTACTGGTTTTGAACCAAATCTTCGCTTCGGCATCCCCGACATTTTTGAAGATGAACTTATGGGACCGTTTGGTCCCACGCATCATCACGCCGAAGTCTAATTCCGCACCGTTGACGACTTCGATCTTCCCTACTTTTTGCGACGCCAGCGTTTTTACAGCCGAATCGAGCGACTCGCGGTCGGCGACGGTTGTGATGTCCTTAGCGCTACCAAGCAGGTTTTTGATTCCGCCTACCCGTTTTTCATGCTGGAACTTGGCGAGAACAAATCCCAAGGCGATACAGCACAAAGTCAATAGAAGGGTCCGCATGGCAAATCTTGTAAGAGAAGAAAAAGTTCTACGGTGAAATTTTACGGTGAAGTTCTACGGCGAAATTCTACGGCGAAGTTCTACAATGAAATTTAACGGAACAACTTTTATGGAGCCGAGCTATCAGCAGCTTGTGGTGTTTCCGCCGGTGCAGGTTTCTGCCCCGGTTCCTGCTGAAGGCTACGCAATAGACGAGCGACAGGTTCACCCGGAACCGACTCGCTCCGCTGAACTAGTACTTTCCAGGCATTCCAGTCGGAGTTCCCGTCGACGACAAGCCGATTCGCGGAGGTTGCCGACTTCTCGAATCCAGCGAGCATTTTCCTTGGTACCCAGATCCGGGTAGCTTGGATTTTCCTATCCGAGTGACTGGTTAACCGATCGATTTCCTCAGCCTTTTCCAGCAATTTCTCAGAGACTTTCCAGTTGCCCACCAAGGCGGCCGCCATAGCCCCTTGAAGCTGCGTCTCGGCGCTGGCTTGTGCGTTCAAAGCAGCTTGACGGAAGAATTCCACCGACTCCGATTGCATCCGCCTGCCTGAGCCCCGCAGTTCCCTGAAGGAATCGGATTGGCCTTCGACTGGATTCGCTATGCTGGCTCCAATCCGCAACGACTGTTTAGCCGCTTCAGTGAACGCCAAAGCATGTTTCGGATCGCGATCGAGGAACTGTGTTCGAGTCTGCTGAAACAGGTGTAGCCAGCGTTCCCGCGCTGCGGCATCCATCGGTGTCTCAAACATGCTCGCACAATACTCCATCCCGAGCCGAGCTAGATCGGCATCGTAAGGTGCGGACTGCATCCAACTCGAAAAAGTGTCGATCGATGGAGGATCTTTCGAAGTAATCAGTTGGTTCGCAACGTAATTCGCCCGCGTGCTGGGCAACCACATCGACCATCCCCAAAGCCCGATCAATCCCGCTGCGATCGCTACTGGCAAAAGTTGGTTGCGCTCCGGCTGTGGGGTCGCTGAGGTGGCAGCCGAGCCACTCAAGGATCCAGATCCCCGACCGATCGAACCGATAAACAATCCAAGTGAGAGAATTGGCCCCGCCATCGTCCCGGGTAGCATCCAACCTCCGGATGCGAGTAGATGCACCAAGGAAGCGATCCATGCAACATAGAACAATACGGGTTTGTCTCGGACTATCGTTAGCACCGATTCGCTCGCTGAAGGATTTCGCACAAGCCAGATCCCGAAGGCACTTGCTCCAACCAACGCTAAGCTTGTCCCGATCAATTCATCATCACCAACGGTAAAGAAAGCAAAGGCGAGGACAAATAGGGCGGAGAGGACCATCGAAGCATAGCTACTTCGAGCGACCCAAACCCCATCCGATACGGTTTCGATAGTGCGAACCTCCGGAGCACGCTTGCTTGCACGCCAAGCGATCCAAGCAACTGCAGCGATGAAGAACAAGGTTAGTCCTAACAGTCCCCATCCACCACTATGCGCGATTTCAAGTAGAAAGTTATGAGGGTCAGCCGGGGTCTCTGCAGCTATACTGCGTTTGACTCGCAAGTAGGTCGGTTGAAAATTCAAAGATCCATAACCAAGTAGAGGACTCTCTTGGATCAGCGTCCAAGCTCCTTCCCAATAGTTCATTCGGTAAGCGAGTGATTTGCCGGCTTCTTGGAAGATCAATGGATCCATCGCATAAACCGTTCCGAAGATGGCTGCGAGCAAACCCAACGCAACGAGAGTGAGCCCAAAGTGCTTACGGTACCAACCGTATCCGTCGCGCCGAAGCTGCGGATCGAGCAACAGCGTCAGTCCAACCCCCACCGCCGCCGCCACCCAAGCAGATCGGCTTTTTGTGAGCAGCAATGCCATAGCTGTTGCTGCGATGCACAGCAGGACTAAAGCCCATTCCGACTTCGCCCCTTTGCGAGTTTCACCTGATGAAGTTTCCTTACCACCACGTCGCATCAAAACGGTGATCCCCCAACCGATCAACACGGGCCAAATCGCTACCAAAAACCCAGCATAAGAATTGGCCAAAGCAAAGAAGCTGCGAATTTCAGTGCTCTCGATGCGGTTTGTGATCAAGATCGCCATCGAAGAGTTCGGTTCGATGCCTTGACGTGCAAGCAACCCTGCGCGGTCGGCAGCTAGCTCCGCGCGAAATTTTGGCTGCAAAACGCCATACTCCCAGAAACCATAGAGAATTACAAAAGCTGCGAGCACCCACCACCATCGAAGTAATTTCGCAGCTCCAATGCTCGTGCGACTCATCCATGCTACACAAAAGAGCAAACACCAAAATGCAGTGCTTTGCCAAAAACCATGGATCGCAAACTTCGTATTTGATTTCCCGACCGTCCAGCCCGTTGCCATTGCATGCCACAAAACCACCATGCTCAGAAACAACCAAATCAGACGCGTAGACGCCCATTGATTGCTTTGCCCAGATACCCAAATCCACAACGCAACCACCCCGAAGGTCCCAAGCGATAACGCAATCGCATAGATCGTATCTCCAGCAGCTACGCTCGCACCTGAATCACTAGGGTTCCACAACAGAACCGTAAAACAGAAGATGAGTGCAAACCAAGCCGACGCCTCGATCAGCTTCGCAAACATGCTCGAGCTGCGCGGATGATCTAACGAGATCGTCGACGCCGGTCCTTGCGATGCAGTTACCTGCGACGCCGTTGCTTCAAATGCCGAATAGAAAGGATCAGAGGATGATTGCATGAGGAATAAATTTCAATGAAGGTAGTTCAGTTGCTGGAGTTCATCCGCTGTGATCCAGCACAATTCGCTCAACAGGAACTGTTTAACGGAGCTAGTTTGTTTTTTTAGTAAACGACTCTAAGACAATAATCAGTCCGAGCATCGCTAGGACGATCAGCAACACAAGACCTGCCCCGATCCAATCCGTTCGAGGCAAGATCAAGGCACCGAGTGAACATGTTACGGTAGCAAGGTAAATCGTGCTGACCGCTTGGCGTTTGGTCATCCCAAGTTCGACGAGGCGATGGGAAAAGTGCTTCTTATCGGCTTGAAACGGACTGCGACCTTCTCGAAGCCGGATATAGATAACGCTGAAGGTATCATAAATGGGGATCGCTAACAAACACAGCGGAGCGGCCACTGCATGAGGAGTTTCCCCTTTGGCGCCCGCATAAGTTGATAACAAACTCGATACCGCGATCCAATACCCTACGAAATAACTTCCCGAGTCCCCCATGAAAATCGTCGCAGGTGGCCAGTTGTGCTTGAGGAACCCAAGCAATCCTCCGAGGAGAGCCAAGACCATGATGGCCACGAACAATTGAGGCTTCCCTTGAGCTCCCTCAGGAGTCGAGAGCAACATCAGCGCGAGTACAGCGCAAATGATGGCAGCCACGCCAGCGCTAAGTGCATCCATATTGTCGAGCATATTGAAGGAGTTGATCAACATCACGATCCAAAGAATGCTCAATACCGGAGTTAGCCAAGGCAAATCAATGTATGCGGTCAGATGCAAATTCAATCCATAAACGATTGCTGCGGCTACGGCGAACTCGATCGAAATTCGAACACGCCAATCGAGCCCAAATCGATCATCAAGTAACCCAAGTATGGCGACAGTGCTGCCACCTGCGAGCAACAACCAAATCGACCCGAGCTTGCTCCACAAACCAGGCAGCATCTCTTGAATGCTCGTTGGCAAGTACTGCTGCGTCAACTCTGGAAAAACGCTCGCTGCGTATAGTCCACACGTACCCAAAAGAAATACGGACAAAACCCCCACCCATATCCCAAGCCCACCCCCACGAGGAATTGGGGTGGTGTGAACTTTCCGTTCATTCGGCAGATCGATTAAACGCAGTCGAACCGCATTGAGCTTGACCCACCGCACAACGACGAGCGAAATCGCGCACGAGATCGCTACGACCCCCAAACAACATACCCACCCAATAACACCAATCATAATTATCCAATTCCCGATGAGTCTTCTCATCAAGCTCCGTTTATGGGGTTAGGCCCGGCGTTATTGTCCGCAGGCTTGTCATGCATCGGCGCAAGCTCGGCTCGGTGGCGATGACTCGCAACCTGCTTAGTAAACCATTGTCGACCTTGAGTCAGGAATTCCAATACGTCGTCGCGCTGATAATCCGCATAAGTCCAACCCATCGGCTGCCAGCGTTGATCGCGAAACGCTAAGGTTACTTCCGCATAGATTCCGTCTCTCAAGTACAACCGATGTTCCCGGTTCTTCGTCGATGCAAGAACTAGCTTTGTCATACTTATGTAGCCTGGGTCGATATTGATCGGTCGTTGAATTGTCCGATCTGGGTTATCTCCCTTTGTACCCTCGGAAATGTCGAACCCTTTCGAGAGCGGTGTTTGCGAGAGGGGTGTTTGCGAGAAGAGTCCTTGGTTCAGCCATTCCTGCCCCCACTGCTCTTCCCATAGGTTACTTTGCAGTTTGTCGTCGGCTAAGCATGCTGGATCGTAAAACGATTCGAAGATCGCCAATTGCTTGAAAAGCCCTCTTCCCCCCAGTCGACTTCCAACCGAACTATTTGGCATTTCGCCCGCAGCCCCAAATGCTGTGTTCGATGCGACGTTTGCCGCAGCTTTCTTGGCAGCGTTTGCCGTAGCGTCGTGGGTCAGGGGGCACATGGTCGCAAGATAATACTCCGATTCGACGAAATCGAAAGGAATCCCCAGCCGAGCGATCGGCCCCCAAACTTCTTGTAGCCGCCCCCAAATCCGGCCTAAAGCCTCTCGACTGCTGGAAAAAGCAGCTGCAAACCGGACGCAAGGCGGAGGCTGTTTGACTAGACCCATGCAAAAAACCTTGAAAAATACGTTAACCAAGCTGGTCTCGGCGAAATCGTTCCGAATAGGTAAAGTATTACGCATGGAATCGAACGAAGGCTCAACCCCGACAGCACCCTATCGCCCTGCCGCCCCCCTGCGGATTGGTCCGATGGAGGTATATCCTCCAATTTTCCAAGCTCCTATGGCGGGCTATACCAATTTTGCGTTTCGCCAAATCGTCCGAGAATTCGGCGGAGCCGGCTTACAAGCCACCGAAATGGTCAACGCAAGAGGGTTTGTCTGGCTCGATGAGCAT
>Ga0114977_10000483_pt1 | contig 26691 bp, 25 predicted proteins | sample S_130805_MF_Meta_FD_87026 | JGI IMG/M metagenome (GOLD analysis project Ga0114977, IMG submission 87026) | Freshwater microbial communities from Lake Simoncouche, Canada to study carbon cycling - S_130805_MF_MetaG | ecosystem: Environmental > Aquatic > Freshwater > Lake | place: Lake...
CGATGTCACCTTCTGCAAGGAAGAGATCGCGATCTGCGAGCTCTGCAACAAGTTCAACATCGTGGGTTGCAAGAAGGACCGGTCTATTAAATTGCGTTGCATACTCTTTAAGCGCTAATCCAAAGAGACTCTTTGCCCGGTAATCCAATCCTCGCGTTGGTTCATCCAGGACTAAAACATCGGGACTTGCCGCCAGAACGATGCTCAGAACAAGTGCTAATCGTTGACCTTCTGAGAGATCATTGGGATGAGCGTTGTGAGAGATGTGAGGAACGAGGCGATTGAGAAGTGCCGCAGTTGATCCCGCCACTAGTTCATTGTCGCGATCTGCATGTGAGCATTCTTCTTCAACGCTGGATGCAAAGAGAAGGTCGCTAGGTTCTTGAGGGACATATCCAATTGCCTGTCTGCGAGCACCACCTGTGAGCGCTGTGGGATCTTGACCGTTGACAGTGATTTTTCCTTTGTCGGGTGCATGCAAGCCAACAATGGAATGAAGAAGCGTGCTCTTACCTGCGCCGTTACGTCCCATGATGGCGACGATTTCACCGTGGTGGATAGTGGTGTTTATCCTGTTGAGTGCAACTTTTTCACCATAGGAATGCGAAACATCTCTGACTTCAATGGCAGGTGAATCGGCCTTCGAAGCGATATCTACATCAGGATATTGGCGACTTCGAATCTCATCGGTAGCTCGTCTTACTTCACGAACACTTGTGCCAATCTCGCTTAAATTAAGTGCGCGTGCTAACTTCACAATAGGAGGGACTAGCTCTGAATTCTTGAGAATCTCATCTGCAGAACCGATGGATGTCTCGCCATTTCCCTCGATATAGATAATGCGATCGACAAATTGGATGACTCGCTCTAGTCGGTGCTCGGCGATAATGACCGTCACACTCAAGTCGTGAACAAGGCGATGTAAGACCGAGAGAACTTCCTCTGCTGCAATAGGGTCAAGTGCACTTGTAGGTTCATCAAGAACCAGAACCTTGGGCTGCATCACAAGCGCTGCACCTATTGCTACTCGCTGCTGTTCACCTCCGCTGAGGGTTGCGATTGAGCGATTTCGCAGAGAACTCAAACTTAGAAGATCGAGAATTTCTTCTACTCTCTTGCGCATGACATCAGGTGCGAAGTTCAGAGCCTCCATGCTAAATGCGAGCTCCTCTTCAACTATATCTGTGACAAATCCATTCATAGGATTTTGACCAACGATGCCAACAAGATGTGCGAGAGAACCTGGTTTCACAGTTCGTGTTGAGATTCCATCGACAGAGATATCACCGGCCAAGATGCCACCGGTGTGATGGGGGACTAGCCCGTTAATCAAGCGCAGCAGCGATGACTTACCTGATCCTGTCTCACCCATTACAAGGACCATCTCGCCCTCTTGAATTTGAAAGGAGAGATCTTCAAGGATGGTCTTGGTGGAGTGCGGATAAATCAATGAAACATTGGAGAAGGTGATCATCGCGCCACCATCACAGCGGATGCGGCAACAGTGAGCAGAACAATGACGTTATCGCGCATCAACCATTGTTGAGGGCGATATCGAGAACGCTTTCTACTTATTCCATAGCCCCTGGCATCCATGGCGGCCGCAAGTTGTAATGAACGTGAGAGTGATTCTTCAAGTAGTGGGATTGCGATAGAGCGGATGTGGATATTTTCCATTCCTCGCAATTTCTGTGCTGTGCGAATTCGACGTGCACTGGTGGCAAGCTGCGGAAAGAGCGAAGTGGCAATGACTAAGGTGATTCCTATTTCATAGATGAATGATGGAGTGACTCGCAGCAATTTATGTGGGCTTGTCAGAGATGTTGCAGCACCAAAGAGGGCAATCATCGTTGCGATGATGACACCTTCATGAAGAGATGATGACAATCTCTCTAGCGTGACTGCGCCACCAATGCGTATTCCAGGCATCCACGAAGGTAAATCCAGAATGGGCAATGTGAAGAGGATGTTTCCAGGAATCGGAACGCCGATGAGAATTCCCACGATTGCTCGGATCCCTAAAATTACTGCCCCGATTCGCAGCGAGAGAGTGAAACTTCTCTCCCATGGTGAACCATCACGACGAGCAAAGACAAGAAGAGCCACCGCACCCACGATCGCCAACGCGATCCATGCGTTATCGAGTGCAACAACACCTATTGCTAGGAGTATCGCGCTGATCCACAGTGTGAGTGGATGCAATGACTTCTTCATGGTGAACTTCTTAACTACTTCTTGATCAGCGCAGCAGGTGTGTCAATCTCTACGCCGCATTCCTTCTTAGGAAATCCGTTGAGACCGCAGATTAGCCCTGAACTCGCTGAGCGAACCTTGATCACTTGGCCAAGGACATCGATGCCTTGTGAACTCTTGGCTGTCGTCACACAGCGCACTATTGGCTTCTGCACTTTTTCACCTTTCGGTGCATAAGCGGAATTACCGAATTCGATGACAAGACCAATGCGCTTGGTATCTGAATCTGCCTTTGTCTTTCCACAGATGGATGCAAAGGAAGGTTTTGTCTTTGGGGCAACAGATGGAACATCATCGCTACTAAAGACAAATGACCATCCTTCAACAGCACCATCTTCAATATCGACAGTGGGTCCAGTCATTGCAGCTTTCCAGGTTGATGCACCAGGGGCTGCTTGGAAGTAACCCCAATATCGCCAGCCCTTGCTTGCTGCCTGGGATGTGGGAATCGAAAGAACTTGGGATGAAATGAGAAGGATCGCTATTGCGATCGTGTTGAAATGTCTTGCTTTCACAGTGTGAACTCCTATAAAGAAGAGTCTCACAGGGGTAGCTCGCTAGCGGTCGGCCTAAGAATGCGCCAAATACCTTTGGACTACACCCCGCAAACCTCGGCGGGTGTTGGTCTAAAACAAATATCTCGGCAGGTAATCCGACTTAAGTAGTTCAGGGTTGAACTCTCTTACGGTTGCGGGTCAGCGTCGGAATTGCACCGAACTTCCCCTACTGAGATACCTATGAAGTTGTGGTCTAACAGGTCGAACCAAACCACAGTGACTAGGTGTTGGCAACTCACCACGCACAACCCTAAGGTGGGGCCATGGAATATAGACGCCTTGGCAATACTGGAATGTATGTCTCAGAGATTTCTTACGGAAACTGGATCACGCACGGCTCACAAGTTGAGACAGAAGCAGCCGTCAAATGTGTGCGCGAAGCTCTCAATCAAGGAATTACCACCTTCGACACAGCAGATGTCTATGCCGGCACAAAAGCTGAAGTAGTTCTTGCTAAAGCTCTCAAAGGTGTTCGCCGTGAATCCTACGAACTCTTTACAAAAGTGTATTGGCCGACGGGCACAGGAAAGAATGACCGTGGGTTATCACGTAAGCACATCATGGAATCGTGCAACGCATCGCTGAAGAGATTAAAGACAGATCACATTGATCTCTATCAAGCACATCGATTTGATTTCGAAACTCCGTTGGAAGAGACGCTAAGCGCCTTTGATGATCTCATCCGTCAAGGCAAAGTCAGCTACATCGGTTTCTCTGAATGGAATGCGCAGCAAATTTCTGATGCGCTCAAAATCCAAGATGCTCGCGGCTATAACCGCTTTGTCTCAAGCCAACCTCAGTACTCAGCGCTGTGGCGCGTGATTGAAAGCGAAGTAGTTCCTCTGTCAAAGAAAGAGGGGATTGGTCAGATCGTCTGGTCACCCATGGCTCAAGGAATTCTTACAGGCAAATACCTTCCAGGTAAGAAAGCACCTGCGGGATCTCGCGCTACAGATAAGAAGAGTGGTGCAGACTTCATCTCTCGTTGGATGTCAGAGGAAGTTTTGACTGCAGTTCAGAAGTTAAAGCCAATTGCCGAAGGTCTTGATATCTCAATGTCCCAGCTAGCACTTGCGTGGGTCCTTCAAAACTCCAATGTTTCCAGTGCCATCATGGGCGCTACCAAGCCTTCGCAAGTAAAAGAGAATGTCAAAGCATCAGGCATCAAATTAACGGAAGATGTCATGAAGGCAATTGATAACGCTCTTGGAAAGTTGCCAGAGCGCGACCCCAAGAAGAACGAGAGCCCTAACCCTCGCGCATAGCGGGCAGAGTTAGAAGCTTTCTCCTACCTTTACCTGAGGCTTAGGTGAGCGCATTCTGCGCATCTGTGTTGATCGCAACCACCCGTACATGCCAATTCCCTTGAGCTCTGCCCCAGGGAATTTCGCAGTAACAACGGTCTTAACTTTGCGGCTCAAGAAGTAACCATCAATGACGGATATCAAAAGAACTCCATACATAATGATGATGCTTCCGATTTGAAAGATTGGATATGGAATCAGAGTAAAGATAAGCACGATAAAGATGATGGGCAAGAAGTATTCGCCGATTGACTTGCGCGCATCAACATAATTACGAACATATCTCTTGACCGGTCCTTTATCGCGAGCCGGTAGTGCATTCTCATCTCCACGCATATAGGCAGCGCGAGCTGTAATACGCGATGCGCGAGCTGCTTCTTTAGCGCGCTTCTTCTCTTCCTTTGTTGAAGCAGGAGCAAGAGATGAGACTTTGCGCGCAGCGATTGCCTCTTTGCGCTTAGGGGTCGGGCGACCCTTCTTATCGGCAGATGATTCAGTCATGGTGGAACTATAGAGCGAGCATCTGCTCGAGAGCCAACTTGGAGAAGCGAGCAACCTTCTCCTCAACCTTTATCTCGTTCACAATGTGGCCGGCAAGTATCGACTCCATTGCCCAGACTAAGTGGGGTAGATCGATGCGATTCATGGTGGAGCAATAGCAGACGGTTTTATCGAGGAAGACAATCTCTTTATCTGGATTGTTCTGTGCAAGGCGCGAGACGAGATTGAGCTCAGTTCCAATAGCCCACTTGCTTCCGGCAGGCGATGCCGTCACGGTCTGAATTATTTTCTCAGTACTGCCCACAACATCGGCATCAACGACAACTTCATGTTGGCACTCAGGGTGGACGATGACTTGAACTCCAGGGACTCGTGTGCGAACTTCTTGAATTGATTCACGAGTAAAGCGACCATGGACTGAGCAATGTCCGCGCCACAAAATCATTTTTGCACCACGAATCTCATCTTCTGTAAGGCCGCCCATTGGCTTCCATGGATTCCAGAGGACGCAATCATCGAGTGAGAGACCGAGAGATAGGACTGCTGTGTTGCGACCAAGGTGTTGGTCGGGGAGGAAGAGAACCTTCTCCGCTTTAGCAAAAGCCCACTCAAGAGTTTTCTGCGCATTCGATGATGTGCAGATAGTGCCACCATGTTCGCCGGTGAAAGCTTTAATGGCTGCAGATGAATTCATATAGGTAACAGGAACGGTTTTGGATGCAACGCCAAGTTTTTCAAGATCTTTCCAGCATTGGTTTACTTGATTCGCAGTTGCCATATCAGCCATCGAACAGCCTGCAGCGAGATCAGGAAGAATGACGCGTTGCTTTGATGAGGTGAGAATGTCTGCACTCTCTGCCATGAAGTGGACGCCACAGAAGAAGATAAATTCTGCAGAACTTTGGGCAGCTGCTGACTCTGCCAACTTAAATGAATCTCCAGTGATATCGGCAAATTGAATGACTTCATCTCGCTGGTAGTGATGGCCCAGAATCAGCGCCCGACTTCCGAGGGCAGCTCTGGCTGCGATAGCGCGTTCAACGAGGTGTGGGTCGCTGGCAGGTGGAAGTTCGCCCGTGCATGAGACTCCGCGCTCTGAGGCAAGATCTGAGCCTTGACCCAGAATAAGTAGCTCGCCGAGGCTGATAGACATATGCGTATTGTCATGCGTTTGGGTTAGCCATCGCAACCTAAACGCGGGTATTCTTGCGCACATGACTACTGAAACAACAACAACTCCAGTCGAGATCACAACCGGCATCGCACTTACCGATGTGGCAGCTGCAAAGGTTTCTGCCCTTCTTGCTCAAGAGGGTCGCGATGACCTTTACCTCCGTGTTGCTGTTCAGCCAGGTGGCTGTTCAGGTCTTCGCTACCAGCTCTACTTCGATGATCGCAATCAAGAAGGCGATATCACACGTGAGTTCGGTGCAGTAAAAGTTGTTGTCGACAAGATGAGCGATCCTTACCTTATGGGCGCCACAGTTGATTTCGTAGACACAATCGAGAAGCAAGGCTTTACTATCGATAATCCCAATGCAGGCGGTTCATGCGCATGCGGCGATTCATTTAACTAATTTCGCGTTAATACATAGCAGCTGTAGTTAGATGCGACCATGAAAATTGGCGTTGCAGGTTCAGTAGGTCTAGACCACCTCATGACTTTCCCCGGAAAGTTCACTGACTCACTTGTTGCTGGTTCTCTCGAAAAAGTTTCTCTCTCATTCCTCGTCGATGGTCTTGATGTTCGTCGCGGAGGGTGTGCTGCCAATATCGCATTTGGACTTGGAGTCCTTGGCCTGAATCCCATTTTGATTGCAGCTGTCGGCAAAGATTTTGCAGATTACGATGCCTGGCTCAATCGCCATGGTGTTGATACCTCACACGCCCTTGTCTCAACAGAACAACACACAGCGCATTTCACAGTAACAACCGATACTGAACTCAATCAGATCGCATCCTTCTTTCCTGGGGCTATGTCAGAAGCTCGAAATATTGAACTCAAGCCCATCATGGATAAGGTCGGAAAACTCGACATCCTTGTTATTTCCCCTGATGATCCTGAAGCGATGCTTCGCCACACAGAGGTAGCACTTGCCATGGGCGTTGCCGTAGCTGCAGATCCTTCACAGCAGATGGCGCGTATGAGTGGAGATGAGATCAAGAAATTGATCTCTGGTGCTACCTACCTCTTTATGAATGAGTATGAATTGGCACTGGCAATCCAGAAGACTGGGTGGAGTGATCACGAGATTTTGGAGCAAGTGAAATATCGCATCGTCACATTGGGCTCTGATGGTGCTCGCGTTGAAAGCACTGATGGAACATTTATCAAAGTGGGGTGTGCGAAAGAGAAAGCCAAGGTAGATCCCACGGGTGTGGGAGATTCATTCCGTTCTGGATTTGTGGCAGGTCTTGCGTGGGGACTATCGCACGAGCGTTGTGCCCAGCTTGGTTCAATGATTGCAACCTATGTCATTGAGACAACAGGAACACAGGAGTATCGATTTACTAAAGATGAATTCGTCGCACGATTTAGCGATGCATATGGGTCAGAGTCTGCTAGTGAAATTGCAGCGCATCTACCCGCGTAATTTCTGAAGTACTACTGAGAGCGAATTTGCAAGGCTGGATATCTCTTTCTCTGTTGTGCCTTCATGCAGCGTCAATCGCACATGGCCCGTTGTTTCATATCCCATTGCCGCTAAGACATGGCTTGGTTGTAAATCTTCAGGTGAACATGCAGAGCCAGAATCCACATCAATGCCCTGTGCGGCGAGTTCTCTGACTACAGCCTCACCGGAAACACCGTCGAGAACGAGGGAGAGCAAATGAGGCATGGATTGTGAATGAGGTGCCACTACACCGATGCCATCAATCTTCGAAAGTTGAGCAATCGCATACTGGCGCAAGGCAGGTGATTCTTCTGTGAAGTTTTCAAGAGCGAGCGCTGATGCGATCAGCAATGGGAGTGAATAACTGCCGGGGGAGCTGATGGGAGCAATGCGCGGAAGTGGATATGAATAAGTGGAGCGATCGCGAATTGCCATGATGGCAAGACCACTTGGACCGTTCCAGGATGCTGCATCAAAGAGGGCGGCATTCCAACGTGGAGGTAGAGCCAATCGCGCCCCCGAGGAAGTCGCATCAACTGCGATTCGAACGCCGCCACCTATCTGATCCCATGAATCTTGAATAACTCCTGTCTCACCATTTGCAAGTTGCATGGATAGAACGCTGCCATCGGCGACTTGATTCAATCCCTGAATTGCCCCAGCATCATTGACGGCAAGTTCTTTGACATCTGATGTGTGGGAACGTGCAATTGCTCGAATCTTTCCTTTATCAATAGATGAATATGCAAAGGGGGATGATGGCGTGAAGAGGCCAGCGATAGAGAGATAGTGGCCTAAGGAAGGCTCGCCAAGGACCTCAATTGAATCGACAGATATCGCTAATCGGCTCGCGATATTTTCAAGGGCTTGGTTGCGAAGAATTGCGGCTTTGGATGAATTTTGAGAAAGCTTCTTTGGATCTGCCCACCCTTGGTCAAAAGCCGCTAATAGCGCCTGCCTGGCGGCAGGATGCAGGGGGCCTTCAGAGGCGAAATTTCCTGTGACACGAACCACCGAATCAACGCTACTCGCTCGGGCGAGCGCATGCACATCGCGCCACTATCCTTACCCCATGTCTTCTCACGCACCGCGCAGAAAACGCTACTTACGAGCGGCGGCCCTGCTTGCCCCGGCTTTCTTAACAGGATGCTCATTTAATTCAAATGATATTTCTGGAATGGGCTTTCCCAAAGGCGTCTCAAGCATCAACGATATTTCTCTCTCATTGTGGCAAGGTGCATGGATCGCAGGTGGAGTAGTTGGAGTAATTACCCTCGTTCTTATCTTATGGCCAGCGGTTTTCCATCGCGCCAAAGCGAGCAAGGGCGAATTTCCAAAGCAGACTCAGTACAACATTCCTGTTGAGATTCTTTACACAGTAATTCCTTTTGCAATTGTTGCTGTGATGTTCTACTTCACCGCAGTCAAGCAGGACAAGATCATCGATAAAACTTCACCCGTGAAGCACGAAATCTCTGTCGAAGGAATTCAATGGTCTTGGCAATTTGCTTACCCTGAAGCTGGCGAGAAGGCTGTCGTAACTGGCACTCCAGCAAATCCACCGACTTTATATGTTCCTCAAGGCGAGAAGGTTCGCTTCACTCTCACATCAAATGATGTTGTCCACGGTTTCTGGATTCCAGCATTTATGATCCAGATGCAGAACTTGCCAGGTGAGACAAACCATCTTCAATTCACAGCTAACAAATTGGGTGAATTCCCTGGGCGATGCAACATCCTCTGCGGACGCAATCACACTCAGATGATCTTTAAGGTAAAAGTTGTAACACCTGAGAACTACCAGAAGTATCTTGACTCACTGAAGGCGAGCGCATAATGACAACATTTGCAGAACGTCCAACGATTGCAGCCCCTCGCCAAGGAGTCCAGAAGACTTCTCTAGGAAGTCAGTTTGTAAAGACAATTACCTCAACCGACCGTAAGCGCATCGGGTATCTCTACCTAGCGACATCTTTTGCATGGTTTCTTATCGGTGGGTTGCTAGCGCTCCTTCTCCGTATTGAACTTACCCGCCCAGGAATGCAGTTCTGGAGCAATGAGCAGTACAACCAGATTTTCACAATGCACGGAACCATCATGCTTTTGATGTTTGCAACCCCACTCTTCGTTGGTTTTGCCAATGTGATTATGCCGTTGCAGATTGGTGCAGCAGACGTCGCATTCCCACGCCTTAACATGCTCTCGTATTGGCTCTACTTCTTCGGTTCTATTGAAGCCACGATTGGATTCTTGACTCCAGGTGGTGCGGCTTCATTTGGCTGGACTGCATACGCACCTCCTGCTAACTCAACATACTCACCAGGTATTGGCGGAGACTTGTGGGTAATGGGCCTTGCAATTTCAGGTCTTGGAACAATTCTTGGCGGCGTTAACTTCATTACAACTATCTTCACAATGCGTGCACCAGGAATGACGATGTTCCGTATGTCGATCTTCTCTTGGAACGTATTGCTGACATCTATTCTTGTTCTTCTTGCCTTCCCACCACTTGCCGCAGCTCTGCTTGGCCTTGAATCCGACAGACTCTTTGGTACTCATATCTTCGATCCTGCCAATGGCGGAGCTATGTTGTGGCAACACTTGTTCTGGTTCTTTGGCCACCCTGAGGTGTATATCCTCGCCCTTCCATTCTTTGGAATTGCTACAGAGATCTTGCCTGTCTTTAGTCGCAAACCAATCTTTGGATACAAGGGACTGATTGCTGCAACGATCGCAATCTCAGCTCTCTCTGTTGCAGTGTGGGCACACCACTTGTTCGCGACAGGAAAAGTACTTCTTCCATTCTTCTCCTTTATGACATTCCTCATCGGTGTTCCAACGGGTGTGAAATTCTTCAACTGGATCGGAACAATGTGGCGCGGTCATGTGACTTTTGAGACTCCGATGTTGTGGGTGATGGGCTTCTTGGTCACATTCCTCTTCGGTGGAATCACAGGAATCATTCTTGCTTCACCACCTCTTGATTTTGCAGTCTCTGCCTCTTACTTCGTCGTTGCCCACTTCCATTACGTACTCTTTGGAACAGTGGTCTTTGCAATGTTTGCAGGCTTCTACTTCTGGTGGCCAAAGTTCACAGGTCGTATGCTGAATGAGCGCCTTGGAAAGATTCACTTCTGGACACTCTTCTTCGGCTTCCACCTCACATTCCTTATCCAGCACTGGCTTGGAATTAAGGGCTTCCCTCGTCGCTATGCCGATTACTTGGCAACCGATGGATTTACAGAGATGAATATGATCTCAACCGTTGGATCCTTCCTCCTTGCACTCTCGATGATTCCGTTCTTTGTGAACGTGTGGATTACTCGTAAATCTCCTAAGGTCGAAGTTGATGACCCTTGGGGCTATGGAGCATCCCTTGAATGGGCGACGTCATGTCCTCCACCACGACATAACTTCACATCGATGCCACGTATTCGCTCAGAGCGCCCTGCCTTTGATCTCCATCATCCACATGTGAAGACAGAAGGTCACTAAGCATGAAAGCTAATTGGAAACTCTTCTCAGGTCTTTCAGTCTTCTATGTTGTGATGGCAGTTGTTTACTATGCCGTCGGCGGTGAGGCGGTTGGAATTACCGGAATGATTTTGGCTGCATGTCTTGCAGGGATGGTGGGTTTCTATCTCTGGTTCACCCAAAAGCGAATTGGGTTCGATATTCCGTCCGACAATCTCGATGCAGAGATTGCAGATGATGCAGGTGAACTTGGTTTCTATAGCCCACATTCATGGTGGCCACTTCCTGTTGCCTTAAGTGCCACAGCTATGGGCCTTGGTCTCATTATCGGTTGGTGGCTGACTTTTATTTCACTTGGCGCACTCGTTATCAGCATTATCGGAATGGTGACCGAGTATGAGAAGCCAATCACGCACACTTCGCACTAACGAAATTCATCTCTGTAGCCTATGAAAAAGGTAGTAGGCGCAGCACCGTGGATATTCATCCTTATTTGGAGCTCAGGGTTTGTAGTTGCAAAATATGGGTTTGAAGATGCTGACTCACTCTTCTTTTTAGCCATTCGCCTTATTCTGGCATCAGTTATTCTCTTTCTTCTGACGGCAGCACTTGGCCAACCACTAACACTCTCTCGCTCTGACCTTCGTGCATCCCTTGCTATAGGAATTGCGCTGCATGGCTTCTATCTTGCTGGGGTTTGGTATGCGATCGAGCTAGGAGCACCTGCAGGTCTGTCATCTGTTATCACCAGCATGCAGCCAATAATTGTTTCTTTGTTAGCCGTGCGATTACTCAATGAACCTCTCACACGTAGGCAATTAGCTGGGCTGATCTTTGGGTTGCTCGGCGTATTTCTCGTTGTGCTGCCTAAATTGTCACAAGCAGATGGGTTCACATCAGAATCCCTTCTCTTCCTTTTTCTGGCATTGGCTGGAAGCACAGTTGCAACGCTCCTACAGAAGAAGATTGGCCACTCCATCCCATTGATGATTGGTACTACATACCAATTTGCCATAGCGGGTGCAGGATTGCTTCTCATTTCGATTCTTCGTGGCAGAACGCACTTTGAACTTACTCATACTTCTTTCTGGACAATGGCATGGGCGGTACTGGTGACATCTATTGCTGCTGTTTTGCTTCTGCTCTGGTTGCTCAATAAGGGATCGGCTGCGAAAGTTTCAAGCTTGCTCTATCTCGTTCCACCGATGGCGGTATTGCAAGCCTTCATTCTCTTCGGTGAGACCGTTACAGCTCTTGGAGGAATCGGAATAGTGATGACTGCCCTCGGGGTGGCCCTCGTCATTGGTTCATAGACTCACTTTTTTCCACTTTAACTGATTAGATATGGCTATGACTCAACCTCCTGCAGATCCAGCTCGCGGCAAAGAGGTCTTTGACCTTGATCGCACCTATGTATTTCACTCATGGTCGGCACAAGCGCAGATTGCACCACTTCCAGTTGCAGGGGGAGAGGGCAGTTACTTCTGGGATTTTGATGGAAAGAAGTATTTAGATTTCTCAAGCCAATTGGTCTTTACCAACATCGGGCATCAACATCCCAAGGTAATTAAGGCGATTCAAGATCAAGCTGGTCTCTACACAACAGTTGCGCCTCAACATGCCAATGAGGCGCGAGGCGAGGCCGCTAAGCGCATCACCGCGCGAGCTGGCTCTCATCACAATAAAGTTTTCTTCACCAATGGCGGAGCAGATGGCGTTGAGAATGCCATTCGCATGGTCCGACTTCACACAAATCGCCACAAGATTCTCTCTTTCTATCGCAGCTATCATGGCAACACCACAGCAGCGATTGCATCAACGGGTGATCCGCGCAGATGGCCAAATGAATATGCCTATGGCCACGTTCACTTCTTTGGCCCATACCTCTATCGCTCAGCATTTTGGGCAAAGAGTGAAGAGGAAGAGTGCAAGCGTGCTCTCGAGCATCTTGAACAAGTGATCATCTTTGAAGGAGCTCAAACAATTGCTGCGATTTTGATTGAGTCAGTTGTTGGCACTGCAGGCGTTCTTGTTCCTCCTGTTGGTTATCTCGAGGGAGTTCGTGCGCTCTGTGATAAATACGGAATCAAATGGATTGCCGATGAAGTGATGTCAGGCTTTGGTCGTACAGGTAAGTGGTTTGCCTACCAACACTCTGCGGCAGAACCTGATCTCATCGTCTTTGCAAAGGGTGTGAACAGCGGATATGTCCCACTGGGTGGCGTGATTATCAGCGATGAGATAGCGGCAACATTTAACGATCGTGTATTTCCCGGAGGCCTTACATACAGTGGCCATCCGCTTGCAACGGCTGCAGCTGTTGCCACACTCGATGTGATGGCTGATGAGAAGATTGTTGAAAATGCGGCAACCATGGGGGAGAAGGTCATCAAGCCACTGCTTGAAGATTTGATGGCAAAACATAAAGTCATTGGTGAGATTCGCGGCCAAGGTGTCTTCTGGGCGCTCGACCTCGTCACAGATCGCGCTACACGAGCACCTCTTGCTCCATACGGTGCATCAAGTCCTGCAATGAATGAACTTGTGGCTGCATGCAAGAAGTTGGGGCTATTCCCATTTAATAATTACAACAGAATGCATATCTGCCCGCCATGCAACATCTCAGAGGCAGAGTTGCGTGAGGGATTTGCAATTCTCGATCAAGCATTTGCAAGCATCGCGCACCACTACACAGGAGCATAAAAAAAAGACCCCGCTCACATTGTGCGAGTCAGGGTCGTTTTCTCAAATTACTTAGTGATGGCCCTCTAGCTCACGGCGTTCTGTCTCCGTCGCCTTTGGCACTGCTACAGCTGCTGCACGAGAGACTCGATTGCGAATCTTGTTCTTGATCGATCCTGCTCGGCGCACACCTGATGCATCATGCTCTGGAAGTTCAAGGGGTGCGAGCTGTTCGTGTGATGTAAGTAGCCATGCCTTCTCAGGTGAAATTGGCTCATGTACTTCAACAAACTCACCGCTAGGCATACGCACTAAGCGACCAGTTTCGCGGCCGTGGAGAACGAGATCACGATCTGCGCGCTGCAGTGATAGGCATAGACGTTTTGTGATGACGAAAGCAATCGGAGGAAGAACAATGATTGCAATACGAGAGAACCACATCATCTGATTGATAGTTAGATGGAAGGTGGTTGCAATGATGTCGTTACCGCCATTGATGAGCGAAACAAGTGTGAAGGTAAGAGCCATGACACCGATAGCGGTGCGGTTGGGTGTGTTGCGTGGACGATCAAGGAGATGATGCTCGCGCTTATCTCCTGTTGCCCAACTCTCAATAAATGGATAGAGCGCAAGACCTGTAAACATAATGCCGGGCAAGATCAATCCTGGGATCAAAATATTCCAAGAGATTGTGTGGCCAAATGCATGTGTCTCGATAGGTGGCGCCATACGTACTAAACCATCGAGCCAACCCATATACCAGTCAGGTTGTGAACCTGCAGAGATTTGTCCTGGCGTATAAGGACCATAGAGCCAGATGGGGTTGATAGATGCAACTGCGCCTAAGAATGCTGTCACACCAAATACGATGAAGAAGAAGCCACCAGCTTTAGCCATATAGACAGGCATGAGTGGATAACCGACAACGTTCTTCTCTGTGCGACCTGGGCCAGGGAACTGGGTGTGCTTCTGATACCAGACGAGCATCAAGTGCACGGTGATGAGAGCTAGGAATATTCCTGGAAGAAGAAGTACGTGCACGGTGTAGATGCGTGGAATAAATGCTGTGCCAGGGAAGGCTCCATCGAATGCAAAGAATGCAAGATAAGAACCAACAAGTGGCAGCGCTTGAATGATTGCCTCAGCGATACGGATACCAGTTCCAGAGAGCAAGTCATCAGGAAGTGAGTAACCCAAGAAGCCTTCAACGATTCCGAGTGTTAGAAGTCCAACACCAATAATCCAGTTGAATTCACGTGGCTTGCGGAATGCTCCAGTGAAGTAAACGCGAAGAAGGTGAACAACAATTCCGACCATAAAGATCAGCGCTGCCCAGTGGTGAATCTGGCGCATCAAGAGACCCCCACGAACTTCAAATGAGATATCAAGAGTTGAGGCATAGGCGGCAGACATCTCAAGACCCTTAAGAGGTTCATAGGAGCCGTCATAGACGACTTCGCGCATTGATGGGTCGAACCAGAATGTAAGGAATGTTCCTGAGAGAAGAAGAATAATGAATGAGTACAAGCAGATTTCACCAAGGAGGAATGACCAGTGGTCTGGGAATACCTTTGTGAGATTCTTCTTCATCCACTTTGCAGCGCCCGTGCGGTCGTCTACATATCCTGCGACGTTACCGGCGATTCTTTCGCGTGCTGTCATGATGAGCGCTCCCAGAAGCTAGGTCCAACAGGTTCATTAAATGGTGCTTGGGCTACTAGGTAACCTTCGGCATCGACTGTGATTGCCAATTGTGGCAGAGGTCGTGCGGCGGGGCCAAAGATAACTTTGGCAGCACGAGTCACATCGAATGTGGATTGGTGGCATGGGCAGAGAAGGTGTTTTGTCTGTTGTTCATAGAGAGCAACAGCACAACCCATGTGAGAACAAATCTTTGAGAAGGCGATGATTCCCTCATGTGTCCAAGACAGACGCTCTGCATCAAGGTTAAATTCTTCAGGACGAAGACGGATAAGCAGCACTGCATCTTTGCCGATATCTGAGAGTAGACGATGTTCACCTGATGCAATCTCGGGAAGTGTCTGTGCGACTGCTCCAACTTCGAGATCTTCAGGACGCAAAGGACGATCGCCAGGATCTGTCACTAAACGAGTGCCTGCCTTCCACGATGTCTTGGAGAGATCATCTTTAGGAAGTGGACCCAAGTCGCGTAAGAGGAGGATGGGGGAGAGTGCAGAAAGACCAAGAGCTGCACCGAGCGTGCTCTTAATGAGAGGGCGGCGGCCAAGACCTGCAGCACTTGCCCCTTCCTTAACAGTCTTAATGAATTCTGAACGATCTTCATCCTCTGATCTAAATTCATGACGTTGAGCAATTACTTCTTCATCGGGCATAAGAGTCTTAGCCCAGTGAATTAGTCCTGCTCCGATGCAGAAGAGTGCAATAGCCATCCCCATGCCAATTCCTAATTGCTGCAGATGGGTCTGACCGAGAATTGGAATAAATATGAAGACATCATCTTTGATGAAGATGTAAGAATAAATCAGGGTGAGAGTTCCGATTGCGGAAAGACCAAAGAGGATTGCAACTTGTCGCTCTGCGCGCGCTGCAGCTTTTGGATCAGTATCAGTGGAGCGATGAACATGAGCTGGTAGCCCTGGATCTTTAATGAGCTCGATCTCGTTAGACATCTATTATCTCGCCTTCATCGCTAGCCAGACCGCAACACCTATGAGCAGTCCGATTCCAAGTGTCCAAACAAGTAAACCTTCAGTGACGGGACCGACGCGTCCAAGTGCTGCGCCACCGAGTTGTGGTTCAGATTCAGCTGACTTGATCCACTTAATAATTGAGAGCTTCTCTTCAGGAGTGATTGTCCTATCGCTAAAGACTGGCATTGATTGTGGTCCAGTAATCATCGCTTCGTAAATATGGCGAGGTTCAACACCCATAAGCGTTGGTGCATATTTGCCTTGAGTAAGTGCTCCGCCTTGACCAGCAAAGTTGTGGCACATCGCGCAGTTAGTGCGAAATAGTTCGCCACCTTCTGCAACAGAACCATCACGCTCATAATTTAAAAGTTCTTCACCCGGCACTTGTGGTCCTGGTGCAAGAGATGCGACATAGGTTGCAAGTGCGTGGACTTCCTCTGCGTTATAGACAGGGTCTTTACGCATTGCCTGAACGCTCATATCTGCCATTGGCATACGTCCTGTGGCAACCTGGAAATCAACAGATGCAGCGCCAACGCCAATTAATGATGGTGCAATTTGGCCACCCTCTGCGTTTAGACCATGGCAGGAAGAGCATCCCTTAAGGAAGATCTGCTTTCCTTCTTCAATAGTGACAGCTCGATCTGCAACCGAGGTGGTCTCGTTATTGACGGCACTGGCAACTTGGAAAGTTGTTCCGATGGTGAAGAGAGCAAAGATCAAAAGTATTGGTCCTGCTGCACGATGTCTGCGTAGACGCGAGAGGCGCTTCACTGTGTTCCTTTCAGTTGGTCAGTCATGGTCAGACTACGGGTGGTTACTTGATGAGATAGATAGCTGAGAAGAGAGCGATCCAGACAACGTCAACGAAGTGCCAGTAGTAAGAAACTACGATCGCTGTGGTTGCCTGTCCTTGAGTAAATCGACGAGCCTTTGCAACTCGGATCATCACGATAAGGAAGGCGATGAGGCCTCCTGTCACGTGTAATCCGTGGAAACCTGTTGCTATGTAGAAAACAGAACTGTATGCATTTGTCGAGAGTGCTAATCCTTCAGCGACAAGATGTGCGTACTCATAAATTTGTCCCGCTACGAAGAATCCACCCATCAGGAAAGTCAGAGCGAACCACTCGCGCATTCCCCAGCTCTTGATATTGATCAGTGATCCCTCACGGCGAGATTGATAACGCTCTGCGGCAAATACTCCGAACTGGCATGTGACAGATGAGAGAACAAGAACTGTTGTATTAAAGGCCGCAAATGGAATGTTGAGCATCTCAGTTGATTCGAGCCAGACTTTAGGGCCCTGCACAGCGCGAGTGGTGAAATACATTGCAAAGAGTGCAGCAAAGAACATGAGTTCACTCGATAGCCAAACAATCGTGCCGACCGCCACCATGTTGGGGCGGGTGATTTTGTGGTGATCGCTCACGCTGGTGCTTGTCATGGGTGGCATTATTCCCGAAAAGAGGGGCGCTAACCTATTTCAAGCCCCTCAGATGACCCTGTTTTCCCGCTCATAAGAGGTGAAAAGGGTCACGCAAATCGGCTTCATTTTTTCGTCGTCGCCAATGACCTCGGGCTATTAGACTCCTTCCCATGTCATCACAATCTGGAGCTCGCGAGCGTAAGTACTCCATCGTTCTCTACTCCGATGACGTCACTGTGCGCGAGGCTGTAATCGGAGCCCTTGGTTCCAGAGTCTCCCCAGAAATGGCCGAACATGTCATCCATCAATTTGCGACAGCTGCAGCGCTTCGTCTTTATGTCGATGGGAAGAAAATTGATTCAGTTTCACCTATCGATCTCTTCATCCTCGATGGCGAGGCCGTGCCTGAAGGTGGCATCGGTATGGCACGTCAATTAAAGGATGAAGTATTTAACTGTCCTCCCGTAATGGTCATTACCGGCCGCAAGGAAGATGCATGGCTTGCAGCATGGTCTCGTGCAGAGGCAAATGTTCTGCATCCAGTCGATCCTTTTACACTTTCCCACACTGTTGCCGATCTTCTTCGTGCACGCACCATCGCAACGAACGCAACCGCATAACGAAGGTTCTGCCATGACTTCATCTCCTGTGAGCTGGAGCCTTCTTACAGAAAAACTCACATCAGGTCTTGATCTCGAAAGAGATGAAATTCAAGGTGCGATGAGAGAGATTCTGAGTGGCCAATCAGATATCGATAGCGTGAAGAGTTTTCTCCTAGCCCTCAAAGCAAAAGGCGAGACCTCTGATGAAGTTGGGGCGCTGGTTGAAGTGATGTATGCAAATGCTGCTCCCATCAATATCACCGAACGCGCTGTCGACACAGTGGGCACGGGCGGAGATGGAGCACACACAATCAATATCTCAACAACTGCTGCAATTATTGCGGCGGCAGCAGGTGCTCGAGTGGTCAAACATGGCAATCGCGCAGTCTCATCTAAATCAGGTGCATCAGATTTTCTTGAAGCGCTCGGTGTCGTTGCAGGACTAGATGGCAAAGGGGTTGAACGCACTGTGCGCGAGTTGGGGATTGGATTTTGTTTCGCACCAGTCTTTCATCCTGCGATGCGATTTGCAGCCCCTGCTCGAAAAGAGCTCGGCGTTCCCACTGTCTTTAATATCTTGGGACCACTAGCAAATCCAGCACAACCAAAGGCTGCAGCTATCGGGGTTGCCAACGAACGGATGCATTTAGTGATGGCTCAAGTATTAGCTGAAAAAGGTTGCGATGGTTTTGTCTTTCGCGGCGATGATGGCCTCGATGAGATTACCCTGGCCACAACCACCTCTGTCCTTACTATTGGACGAGATGAGATACGAAGTGATCGTATTGATGCAAAAGATTTCGGTATGGATAACTCACCCATTGAGGCAATTGTGGGAGGAGATGCGCAAGAGAACGCACGGATTTCACAAGCTATCTTCGCCGGCGAACGTGGTGCTCCACGAGATGCTGTATTGCTCAATGCAGCAGCTGCGGTAGCTGCCTTTGAAGGTGATGCAGAGAGTGAGATTAAAGAACGACTTACTCGTGGCCTGAAGCGAGCCGAAGAAGCAGTTGATTCAGGAGCAGCAGCAGCACTTCTTACTCGGTGGGCAGCCCTCTCTCAGGAGATTTCTGCTTCTTAACTTTCTTACCAAAGTTATTGAGCTCCTCCAACGTGTAGATATCGTGAGAGCCAAGTCGCTCTAGAAGACCGTGAAAGACATCAACTGTGGCGCGAGCATCATCGAGTGCGCGGTGATTAGGTGTTGTTTCTGTTCCGAAGAATTGCGCAAGAGTTCCGAGCTTGCAGTTAGGGACTTCATCGCGGGTCAGAACTTTGCGGGCAATAATTGCGGTGTCGAGAACGGGAAATTTCGGCCATGGAAAGGCGTTGACTCGCGCTGCATAGGTAAGAAATGACAGGTCAAAAGGTGCGTTCTGAGCAACAAGAACTGTCTTTTCTGGACTTCCGAGGAATTCAAGAAGGGAAGGAAATACAGCGGCAATCGTGGGAGATTGAAAAACCATTTCGTCAGTGATCCCCGTGAGATCGGTGATGTAAGAGGGGATGGGATGGCCTGGGTCGATAAATGTCTCAAACTCAGCGACTACCTCGCCTCGGCAGATTTTCACCGCTCCAATTTCGGTAATTCCAGCGCCCAAATGTGGGGCGCCACCGGTGGTCTCAAGGTCAATGACAACAAATGTTGTATCTACAAGAGGCCTACCAATTTCTTGGAAGGTGCTCTGCCACGAAGAGTTCACCGAATCGTTCACCACGCGTTAACAGTAGATGATTGCTATGACATTACTTGGGTAATACTCTCAACACATGAGCGTTGATGGTGCACCCGCAGGACTGTTAAATGATTGGCACGCTGAAGGCAAGGGAGCCAATAAGAGTATTGGAATCCTTCTCGTACATGGATTTACAGGCTCTCCTGCATCGATGCGACCATGGGCTGAATACCTCAATCAACATGGATACACCGTCACTGTTCCACTACTGCCAGGACATGGAACTCGTCCTGAAGATTTAAATATGGTGAAGTGGCAAGAATGGCCAGCGAAGGTCGAGAACGATCTCAATGTATTGCTGCAAAGCTGTGAGAAGGTATTTATCTGCGGTCTGTCTATGGGTGGTGGAACAGTTCTCAATGTCGCCACTCGATACTCAAAACAGCTAGCTGGGATTATCCTGGTCAATCCAATGATTCATGTGAAGCTTGTTCCACATCAACTTGCATGGGTCATCTCTCGCTTCCAGAAGATGCGCGATTCAGTGGGCGATGACATTAAGCGCCCTGGGATTACCGAATGGGGATATGACTCTCTTCCAGCCGTTGGCGTGCATCAGCTATTGAAGATGCTTTCCTATACCCGTAAGCGTTTGCATGATGTGACTGCGCCATTACAACTATTTCATAGCGTTGACGATCACACCTTGCCGGTTTCAAATACAGAAATCATCTTGGCTGGGGTTGGTTCACGCGAGAAGAACCGAATTGAATTGGTAAATAGTTACCACGTGGCAACTCTCGACTATGACCAAGAGATCATCTTCGAGAATTCACGCATCTTTATTCAGTCGCACTCATAACTTGCCCTGTTGCAACAAAAGCAGTGGCTGCTACTAATTCAGGTGAGAGATATCTATCTGGGCCAGGACCTGGAACGCTGGTGCGAAGTGCGCTGATGACCTTGGCCGATACGGGGCTTGGAGTCAGAGGTGCACGAAGTTCTATAGCGCGAGATGCCGTGACTAACTCAATTGCGATAATTCTTGTGAGATTTTCAATCGACTTACGTAATTTACGTGCAGCAGACCAACCCATCGATACATGATCTTCTTGCATCGCAGATGATGGAATGGAATCAACACTTGCAGGGGATGCAAGTCTCTTGTTCTCACTCACGAGTGCGGCTTGCGTGTATTGAGCAATCATCAGACCTGAATCAACTCCGGGATCATCGGCAAGAAATGGCGGCAATCCTGCGCTGCGGTTCTTATCGAGGGCTCTATCTGTGCGACGTTCTGCAATGCTTCCTAAATCTGCAACAGCAATGGCTAGGAAGTCCAGAACATAAGCAACTGGAGCGCCGTGGAAGTTTCCATTTGATGAAATACGACCGTCGTCTAGGACGACTGGGTTATCGATAACTGCCGACAATTCACGAAGAGCAACGCTTGCTGCATATTCGATTGTGTCGCGAACTGCACCAGCCACCTGAGGAGCGCAGCGAAGTGAATAAGCATCTTGAACGCGATCATCGTTGAGAAGATGTGAGGCAACGATGCCCGAGCCTTTGAGTGTGGCAAGCATGCGAGCTGCACTCTCTGCCTGGCCCGGATGAGAACGAAGCGGTTGGTGTAGTTCTGGAATAAATACGCGATCTGTGCCGAGCAGACCTTCAACGCTCATCGCTGCAACAACATCTGCTGAGTTAACTAACATTCTTAGATCTTCGATTGCAAGGATAAGCATTCCAAGCATCCCGTCTGTGCCATTGATAAGAGCAAGACCTTCCTTCTCAGCTAACTGAACTGGGGAGATCTGTGCTTCGCGCAAGAGATCTGCAACGGGGCGTTGAACGCCTTTGCTATCACATGCTTCACCTTCACCCATGAGAACAAGTGCGCAATGTGCAAGTGGTGCCAAATCTCCGCTGCATCCAAGAGAACCAAATTCGCGAACCAGGGGAGTGATACCAGCATTGAGTAGTGCCGCCATTGTCTCGGCAACAATTGGTCGCACTCCCGTTTTTCCTGATGCGAGCGTCTTTAAACGCAGGGCCATAAGGGCTCGCACAACTTCTCGTTCAACTGGATCTCCCACTCCTGCTGCATGTGAGCGAATGAGCGAGCGTTGTAGTTGGGTGCGAAGCTCCTGTGAGACGTGACGGTTAGCGAGAGCACCAAAACCAGTTGAGATTCCATAGACAGGAGTTTCTGATGCAGCCAGTTTCTCTACATGATCACGTGAGCTCTGCATCGCAGCAAGAGATTGCGGTGACAAGGAAACTGTTGCACCGTCACGAGCGATGGATACAAGATCGCCAAAGGTCATTCCCGATGTCGTGATAACTACTTTTGCCATGAGGTCACTGCTCTTCCTGATTTGTAGGTACTGTGAACGAGATTGACTCCTGGTCGGTATGCCAGATGTATATAAGAAGGTGCATCGAGAAGAACGAAATCAGCTCGCTTACCAACGCTTATCTGCCCGATATCAACTCTGCGAAGTGCTTGGGCACCTCCGACTGTCGCAGCGAGCACCGCTTCCTCCACGGTGAAGCCAAGGATGCTTACCGCAGCTGCGATGCAAAATGGCATCGATGTCGTGAAGCTAGATCCTGGATTGCAATCAGATGCAATCGCAACTCTCACACCTGCATCCAGAAAGCGACGACCTAGATTTTCTTCTGCATGTGTGGAAAATTCAGCGCCAGGTAAGAGTGTGGCAACTGTTGTGCTTGAAGCCAGGAGTTCTAGATCGGCCTTCGTAGATTTACTCACATGGTCTGCCGAGGCCGCACCGAGTGAAACTGCTATTTCGACGCCTTTACCAGCAGAGAGTTGGTTGGCATGAATTCGAGCATACATACCCTGTGCGATTCCAGCACGCAATATTGCCTCTGACTGTTCTGGATTAAATGCACCAAGATCGCAGAAAACATCTATCCACTTCGAATTTGATTTTGGGATGATGGAGTTAATGATGAGATCAACATATCCATCTGGATCTGTGAGGAAATCTTCAGGTATGACATGGGCTGCAAGAAGAGTTGTCTCCTCGGTAAATTCAGCGGCGATATCAATCGAGCGTAATTCATCTTTCTCAGTCAGGCCATACCCCGACTTAATCTCCATCGTGGTTGTTCCGTAGGCAAGTGCTTCATTGAGTAGGCGTTGGGCATTCTGACGCAACTGCCCATCTGATGCATGTCGTGTGGCATTGACCGTCGATGCAATTCCCCCAGCGGTGTATTTCTGCCCTCGAGAGCGTGCTGAGAATTCATCTGCGCGATCGCCTGCAAATATTAGGTGTGAGTGCGAATCGACAAAACCCGGAAGAAGTGTTTTGTCGGAGCAATCGACTTCGCTATCAACGCCTGAGGGAATTCCTTGCCTGATCTCTGTGACGATTCCATCCTCGGTGATGACGCTAGCTCCATGCAGAACTCCAAGCGGACCTTCTCCTAAGGAGGAATCACTTGTTACAAGAGTGTGAATATTGGTAAATGCTATGGAACTCACTTGATAGGTGCACCATTCATCATGGGAACGTGAACACCTTTTTCTATAGCGACTTCCTTTGCGTGCTCATAGCCTGCATCAGCATGGCGAATGACACCCATTCCTGGATCGTTTGTCAGCACTCGTTCTAATTTCTGCGCAGCAAGTGCTGTGCCATCAGCAACGCTTACTTGCCCTGCGTGGATAGAGCGGCCAATACCAACTCCGCCACCATGGTGAATAGAGACCCATGATGCGCCAGATGAAATATTGATCATTGCGTTCAGTAAGGGCCAATCGGCAATGGCATCTGATCCATCGAGCATTGCTTCAGATTCACGATAGGGAGATGCAACGCTGCCACAGTCAAGATGATCTCGACCGATAACAATTGGAGCACTCACTTCTCCACTTGCTACAAGGTCATTAAATTTCAACCCCGCCTTATCGCGCTCTCCATAACCGAGCCAGCAGATTCGTGCAGGAAGTCCTTCAAATTCAACTCGATCTTGAGCCATCTTGATCCAGCGGTGGAGATGTTTGTTTTCAGGAAAGAGTTCCAGCACTGCCTGATCCGTGCGAGCAATATCTTTAGGATCTCCTGATAGCGCAACCCATCGAAAGGGACCTTTTCCTTCACAGAAGAGTGGTCGAATGTAGGCTGGAATAAATCCTGGGAATTCAAATGCTCTGGTGTATCCACCTTGGCGCGCTTCATCACGGATGGAATTTCCATAATCAAATACGACCGCGCCTTTATCTTGGAAATTCACCATTGCTTCAACGTGCTTTGCCATGGATTCTTTAGCTCGTTTTGCGAAATCAACAGGGTCACGATCAGCGCTATCGCGTGCATCATTGATATCAATGCCCTCAGGAATATAGAAGAGTGGATCGTGCGCTGATGTTTGATCGGTGACGATATCGATTGGCACTCCCATCGCAAAGAGTTGGGGGAGAACAGTCGCGCTATTTCCCACAAGACCGATGGAGATAGCCTTCTTCTCGCTCTTAGCCTTCACAGCCATTGAAATGGCATCTTCCAAATTATCTGCAATCACATCGAGATATCTTTTGGTGACTCGGCGCTTAAGACGTGAACCATCGACATCGATAATTAGACAAGTTCCCTCATTCATGGTGACTGCAAGTGGTTGTGCCCCTCCCATGCCCCCACATCCGCCAGTAACAGTGAGCGTGCCTGCGAGAGTTCCACCGAAGTGCTTCTCTGCAACAGCTGCAAAAGTTTCGTAGGTTCCCTGTAAAATTCCCTGAGTGCCGATATAGATCCATGACCCTGCAGTCATCTGCCCATACATCGTCAGACCTAAATCTTCGAGTCTGCGAAATTCCGGCCAGGTTGCCCAATCTCCTACAAGGTTTGAGTTAGCAAGGAGTACGCGTGGTGCCCATTCATGAGTTTGAAAAACACCAACGGGTTTTCCAGATTGCACCAACATCGTTTCATCATCTTTTAGATTGGTCAGTGTCGTAATCAGAGCATCGAAGGAATCCCAATTTCGTGCAGCTTTTCCCGTTCCACCGTAGACAACTAACTTGTCGGGATGTTCGGCAACTTCAGGATCAAGGTTGTTCTGCAGCATTCGCAGCGCTGCCTCTTGACCCCAACCATGTGCGCTCTTTGTCGTTCCGCGAGGTGCTCTAACTGGACGTGGTCCTGACATCATTTGAGCACTATATATCTGCATCATTGCCGATACCACTACCCTTTCACCATGGCATTGCCTCATGATCCTCTCTGGCCACGGGCAGCATCCCTGTTTTCATCACAGGTAGACAATCGCGCCGATGTGATGATTGTTGGAGTTCCAGCCTCACAAACAAGTCTGAGTCCAACATCAGCACATGAAACTCCTCAAGCAATTCGCCAAGCACTACAGCGTTACTCCACTGCTCACTCAGATCCCAGAGTCAATCTTGAAAAGATTTCTCTATGCGATGCAGGAGATGTCACTTCTCCCGATGGTGATGAGGCCGGCGCAATTGCGCAATTGAAATCTATTGGTGCTAAAAGTTCATTACTTATTGCACTCGGCGGAGATAATTCCATTACCTATAGTGGTGTGCAGGCAACGGGGGCGACCGGTCTGATTACATTAGATGCGCACTACGACTTGCGAGATGGAGTCAGTAATGGCTCACCGGTGCGACGACTTATAGAGGCTGGTCTCAGTGGCAAGAAGGTTGTTCAAATTGGAATTGCAGATTTTTCAAATTCAACGGCATATGCCAAGAGAGCTAAAGAATTTGGCATCACCGTTATCCCTCGCAGTGAACTACGTAGCAAGAGTGTTGAAGAGATTTGGGCAAGAGCCTTATCAATTGCGGGGGATAAGGTCTATGTTGATTTTGATATGGATGTGTGTGATCGATCTGTTGTGCCAGCATGTCCTGCTGCAGCCCCTGGTGGGATGAGCGCTGATGAATTGCGTCAATTCGCATTCCTGGCAGGAACATCACCTTCAGTTATCGGTGCAGATATCACAGAGATTGATGCAACTAAGGACTCTGCCGATGAGCGAACAGTGCGATTAGCATCTCTTGTAGTTCTTGAAATGGCAGCTGGTTTCTCAACTCGCCTTTGAAATTGCACGAATCTGATACCTCTCTAGAATCTCCTCTGTGAATAAGGTATTGGGTGCTCTCGGCGGAAATAGAGCAGCTGATGCTTTTCGAAAAACAGTCTCCGGTGATGCAAGCGGTGCTCCTGAATGGTCCCAGCAGATGGCAATCGGAAATGATGTCGGTCTCTTTGGTCCAGATAGCGCTGTCTGGCAGGTGCACGGGTGTATTGCGACGTTGGTAGGGGGTATTCGTGCATTGCTGATGCAAGCAGCACATCCAGCAGCGCTCACTGGAGTTGCTGAACATTCTGCCTATGACACAGATCCGCTTGGTCGGTTAGAGCGCACAACGCGCTGGCTCACCATCACCTCTTTTGGTTCAACAGAAGCAATTGAAATTGAAGCGCTTCGAGTGCGTGAAATGCATAAGCGCGTTGAAGGAAATTTCGAGCAGAGAAGTGGCGAGCAAGCACGATATAGCGCAAGTGATCCGCGCTATTTGTTGTGGGTGCATTGCGCTTTTACCGATTCATTCCTGCGCGCACATGAAGAACTTGGTTATGCATTGCCACAAGGCGCTGACCAATATGTTAATGAGTGGGCAAAGAGTGCAGAACCGCTCGGACTTAGTTCTGCGCCTCAGTCGAAGGCAGAGCTAGCAAGCGTCATGGATAGCTTTGCTCAAAATGAAGTTGCCAGTATCGCCATGACGCCGCCCATAGTTGGCTTCATATTGAAGCCACCATTTTCGCAAGGCGGTCTCTTCTTCTACCGAATACTTGCCAATGCAGCTATTGCCACAATCGACGAACCCTTTCTCACAGTTCTTGGACTCAAGC
>Ga0114977_10000484_pt1 | contig 26683 bp, 22 predicted proteins | sample S_130805_MF_Meta_FD_87026 | JGI IMG/M metagenome (GOLD analysis project Ga0114977, IMG submission 87026) | Freshwater microbial communities from Lake Simoncouche, Canada to study carbon cycling - S_130805_MF_MetaG | ecosystem: Environmental > Aquatic > Freshwater > Lake | place: Lake...
CCTGTAAAATGTCTGTTCACTACTTCTTTGTTGATACCTATAATTTCAAATATTTTCGCTCCTTGATAAGATTGTAAAGTAGAGATACCCATTTTAGAGAATACCTTGTACAATCCTTCATTGACTGCTTTGATATAATTTTTCTTCAAATATTTTTCGTCTAGTTCGGTGACCATTTTCCCTTCAATCTTTCTATCACGAATGGTAGACAAAGCCATGTAAGGATTAATGGCAGTGGCGCCAAAACCAATCAAACAGGCATAATGGTGTACTTCCCAAACATCACCTGCTTCTACGATAATGCCTACTTTGCCTCTTAAGCCTTTTCTAATTAAATGATGATGCACGCTTGCACAAGCAAGAAGTGTTGGAATGGCGGCATGTTCAGAATCAATAGAACGATCGGTTAAAACAATTACTTCAAATCCATCTTCTACTGCGTCTACAGCATAACGACACAAACGATCTAAGCCTCTTTTTAAGGAACCTTCTTTGCCATCCGCTCTAAAATAACATTGTAAAGTTTTGGCTTGAAATACACCTGTATCAATACTTCTAATTTTTTCTAGTTCATGGTTGTTTAAAATGGGATGTTTTAAAGCAACGCAGTGACTGGCCATTGGATCTTCTACCAATAAATTTCCTTGACTGCCTACAAAAGTAGCTAGGGACATCACCATTCTTTCTCTAATAGGATCAATGGGTGGGTTGGTTACTTGTGCAAATAGTTGCTTAAAGTAACTAGTAATATGTTGTGGTTGATCGCTTAATACGGCCAAAGGCGTATCGGTCCCCATGGAACCAATGGGTTCTTTGCCATCAAGGGCCATCGGGGTAATGATATTTTCAATGTCTTCCTTGGTATAACCAAAAGCTTTTTGGTATTTAAAAATTTGATCGTGTTCTAAATGAGTGAATTGAATTCTTGGTTCTGGTAATTCTTCTAAACGAATTTTATATTTATTCAACCAATCGCCATAGGGTTGTTGTGCACAAATTTTTTGTTTTAAATCGGTATCGCTGATAATTTTTCCAGCTTCCATATCTACTACAAACATTTTGCCAGGTTGCAAACGACCTTTTTCAATGATGGTTGATTGATCCACTGGCAAAGCGCCCGTTTCAGAAGCCATGATCACTCTGTCATCATTGGTGACGCAATAACGGGAAGGTCTTAAACCATTTCTATCCAAAGTGGCGCCAATTATTTTTCCATCGGTAAAGGAAATAGAAGCGGGGCCATCCCATGGTTCCATAAAGGCAGCATGAAATTCATAAAATGCTTTTTTCACAGGATCCATCAATTCATTGCCATCCCATGCTTCTGGAATCAGCATCATCATCACATGTGGTAAAGAGCGGCCAGATAAGGTAAGCAGTTCAATTAAATTGTCTAAGCAAGCAGAGTCGGATTGATTGGCTGTCACTACAGGCAAGATCATGTCTAATTCTTCTTTACTAAAATAAGGAGATAAAAAACCATGTTCATTGGATCTTAGCCAATTTAAATTGCCTTGTAAAGTGTTGATTTCTCCATTGTGTGCAATGTATCTGAAGGGTTGTGCCAATTTCCAAGAAGGAAAGGTATTGGTCGCAAATCTTGAATGCACTAAACCAAAGGCAGAGGTAACTCTTTTGTCACTTAAGTCTGGAAAGTATTCACGTACTTGATGTGAAGTCAATTGGCCTTTGTAGACAATTACTCTTTGAGAAAGTGAAGCCATATAAAATCCAATGGCCTCTTTCTTAATCGAATTATTGATGGTATGAGAAGCGTAATTTTTTAAAATAAAAAGTTTTCTTTCAAAGTCTTCTGGGTTGGTGATATGGTCGGGTTTTTTTACAAAAACTTGTTCCATGATGGGTTCAACGGATAAGGCAGAAGGGCCTATCGAATCTTTGATAACGGGCACTTTTCTGTACCCAATAATTTCTATGCCTAATTTTTCTGCAGCGCGTGCAAAAATTTCTTTGCATTCCACTAAAATAGCTTTGTCATTTGGGAAGAAAATAAATCCAACACCATATTCATTCAAATCGGGCAAGTGAATGCCTTGATGCAATAATTCATCAAAGAAAAATTCATGTGGAATTTGAATCATGATACCTGCGCCATCCCCTGTATTTACTTCGCAGCCGCAAGCACCACGGTGCTCCATGTTTTCTAAAATGGTAAGCCCATCGGTTACGTTTTGATGTGATTTTACGCCTTTGATATTGGCCACAAATCCAATACCACAAGCGTCGTGTTCATAAGCAGGATTGTACAATCCTAAGTTTTTTGTTTTCGTCATTTCAACCAGTTAATTATAGGATACTTCTAAAGGGTAGCGATTCGTGGAAAATTACGAAAAAACAAGGATTTTTAGTAGCAGAATCGCAATAATTTTACTAACCATTTAATAATTTTTAATAAATATTTGAAATGGTTGAAAAATATCAAATAACGAACGTTAGCAAATATATATTTTGAAAAAAATCAAATAAAGTCTATTCGTAATTTATCAAAACAAGGAGCCGGGTTTAAAGAATGTCCTTTAGGAAAAATACCAAAAATAGAACTGCCCGAACCGCTTAAACTTGCATAGAGGGCTTCTTGCTGGTAGAGTTCGCTTTTAATGGTATGCAATAGGGGGTGGGCATCAAAAACTGGTTGTTCAAAATCATTGATCAATTGGTCTTTCCAAGTAGGGAGGGGTGATTGAATAATTTCCGCGATTGTTTTTTCTTTTTGACCAGGTTTAATTTGTTGAAAGGCCCAGGCGGTTGAAATATGAATGCCTGGATGAATCAAAGCAAAAGTATAGTTGCTTAAATCAATGTTAATGGGTTGTAAAATTTCACCTCGGCCTGTAGCATGCGCAGCTTGGTTTACAATAAAAAAAGGACAATCGCTACCCAATTGAGCAGCATAATTTATTAATTCAGTTTGCGTTAAGTTTAAGGTAAACAATTCATTGAGCATAAGAAGTGTAAATGCCCCATCACTTGAGCCACCACCTAGTCCAGCGCCCATTGGAATTATTTTATGCAAATGAATTTTAACCCCAGTTATTTTCGGAAAATCTTTTTTCAGTAAATGATATGCTTTGATACAAAGATTTTCTGAAACATTTCCTGGTATTGGGTTTCCGGAGCTTGTAAATTCAACGGTAGTATTTTTATTAAGGACAATTTCAATACTATCTTTTAGCGCTACTGGATAAAAAACCGTCTCCAAGGCATGATAACCATCCGTCCTTTTTTCTAAGATAGATAAGCCTAAATTAATTTTACAATTGGGAAACTGAATCATTGGTTATGATTTCTTTTGCGCATTTTTTTTATTGATTTCATCACGAATATCAATAGCGCGGATATAATCTTCCTGTTCTAAAACTTCTTGCAATAATTTATTCAATTCAGGTAGGGATAATTTAGATAAATCACTTTCTACAGGGTTGGCATCAATAGGGGTAGTGGGGGTAATTGTTTTTTCGGCATTTTCATTGGCCAAGCCTGCTTGTTCTAAAATGTTATCATACACGTAAATGGGACAACCAAATCGAACGGCCAAGGCTAAGGCATCGCTTGTTCTACTGTCAATTTCAATAGTATCATTGGCAGTAAAGCAAACTAATTTTGAATAAAAAATACCTTCTTGTAAATCACAGATATATACTTCTTGCAATTGTATGTCAAAGGCAGTCATGAAATTTTTCATTAAATCATGCGTCAGAGGGCGAGAGGGGTGCATGTTTTCTAGGGCAACTGCAATGGCTTGTGCTTCAAATCCACCAATCACAATTGGCAGGCGACGAAGGCCGTTCACCTCTCCTAAAATAACCGCATAGGAGTTAGATTGGGTGATGCTATGTGATAAAGCGACGATTTCTAATTCAATTTTTTGCATAAGCAGTATTGCTGTTCAAAGTTAATTAAAAAATAAATCTTTTAAGGCCTATTTTTAACAGAAGTATTAAATTGTGAATAATAAACAATTCCTATGAAACCAATACATTTAGCCGATATTAAAGCGGTTACCTTATGCACTGGCTTTGATGCTAAGTTGTTGCACAGCAATTCTATGACCTGGTCCTTTGTACATTCCATTGCAGGGCATACTTTGCCGGCTCATCAACATGTGCATGAACAAGTAACACATATCGTAAAGGGTGATTTTGAATTAACAGTAGAAGGCATCCCCCATTTATTAAAAGCCGGTGATTTATTTATTATTCCTTCAAATACATTGCATTCTGGAAAAAGCATTACCGATTGTGATATTATTGATGTGTTTAATCCAGTAAGAGAAGATTATGCAAAATTAAGTTCCTAGTCATTTAAAATAGTTTCATGTATTCATTACAAAATAAATTTGCACTAGTAGGGGGTGCTTCGCAAGGTTTAGGTGCGGCCTCTGCTCATGCATTGGCTAACGCAGGCGCTACGGTTATTGTTTTTGCTAGAAATGAAGAAAAGTTAAAACAGGTGGTAAAAAATTTACCAAAACCCTTACAACAAGAACATGGATATTTAATCATAGATACGAATCATTTAGCCGCCTCCAAAAAATCGGTGATTCAATTATTAGAAATCATTAAAACCATTCATGTATTGGTAAATAATACGGGAGGTCCTGCAGCTGGTCCTTTGCATGAAACCAGCACCGATGATTTAAAAAATGCTTTCGAATCACATCTATTGCATGCACATCAATTGGTTCAACTTTTATTGCCCGGCATGCGTGCGGCTAATTTTGGTAGAATTATCAATATACTTTCTGTTTCCATCAAAGAACCTATAGATGATTTAGGTATTTCAAATACCATTCGTGCAGGGATGGCCAACTGGGCCAAAACCTTATCTAAGGAACTTGGACCATGGGGCATCACCGTAAATAATGTATTGCCTGGATTTACCAATACCGAAAGGTTGGATTATTTATTTTCAAATAGAGCCGCTAAAGCGGGTGTGACCAAGGAAGAGATCAGAAAAAATATTGAAAATAGTATCCCTGTAAAAAGATTGGGCGAGCCAGCAGAATTTGCTGCAGCTGTTTGTTTTTTAGCGAGCCCTGCCGCAGGCTTTATCAATGGGATTAATTTACCAGTGGATGGAGGACAATTAAGATCGCTATAATTTAATGTTTCGTAAATAAACTAATTGGCTTTTGCTTTTAATACTGCTGCAGTCAATTTGGGTACAATTTCAAATGCATCACCTACTACACCATAATCGGCGGCTTTAAAAAACGGGGCTTCAGCATCTTTATTAATGACCACAATGGTTTTACTTCTGTTGACACCTGCTAAATGTTGAATGGCGCCTGATATGCCTATGGCAATGTACAAATTAGGGGCAATTTGAATTCCTGTTTGTCCAACATGTTCATGATGTGGTCGCCAATCTGAATCGGATACAGGTCGGCTACAAGCAGTTGCAGCGCCCAAGGCCTTGGCTAAGTCTAATAAGATACCCCAGTTTTCAGGTCCTTTTAAACCACGGCCACCACTCACTACTAAATTGGCTTCGGTCAATGGAATCTCTCCTTCAATTTTTTCTACTTTAGTAATTTTAATAGAAGGGGCAGGAATTGCTAAGTCAATATTTTCAACGGTGGTGCTTGCATTGTATTCTACTAAACCAAAACTATTTTGATTGATGGCAATTACTTTAATGGCGGTTTCGATTTTAATATGCGCAAATGCTTTGCCAGAAAAAACAGTTTTGGTGACTACAAAACCGTTAGACGTATTGGGTAAACTACAAACACCAGTAACGATACCTGCTTCTAATTTCACTGCCACAGCTGGAGCAATGGCTCGGCCATTTAAATTTTGTGCAAAAACAAGTACAGTGGCATTTAGGTTTTTAGCAATGCTGGCAATTAAATTAGTATGCACTTTAACATCCAAGCTATTTAAACTTTCGTTTTTTAAATGATGCACTTTACTAGCACCATATTTTCCTAAACTAGTTAAATCTTCTTGCACCGTACCCAATACCAAGGCTTCTACGGAAATGCCTAATTGTTTGGCTATTGCAGCTCCATAAGATAAGGCTTCTAAGGAGGCTTTTTTAATTTGTTGATCGGCTTGATCTATATATACAAGTACCATAATTTATTGGTTGAATTTTTAAATAACTTTTGCTTCTTCTTTTAATAAACGCACCAATTCATCCATCTGGTCTGGGTCAATTAATTTTACTCCAGATTTAGCTGCAGGTAAATCAAATTGGCTGATGCTGGTGCTTACTTTTGTATCCATCGGCGCAACTACTTTTAAAGGTTTTGATCTTGCTGCCATAATACCACGCATATTAGGAATTCTTTGTTCGGCCATCCCTTTTTGACAGCTTACAATCAATGGTAAATTCACTTCAGCACTTTCTTCTCCACTTTCAATTTCTCTTTTCACCGTGGCTGTATTTCCATTCAATTCAAAATGGGTAGCCAATGATATAAAAGGAAGGTCCAACAAAGCGGACAACATAGAACCAATGCAAGCACTATTGTAATCGATGGTTTCTTTTCCAGTAAAAATTAAATCATAAGCGCCTTCTTTAGCCACCGTGGCAATTTGGTTGGCCACAGTAAATGAATCATTGCTATTGCTATCAATCCTTATGGCTTCATCACCACCAAGGGCCAAGGCTTTTCTTATAATAGGTTCTGCATCTACGCCACCCACGGTTACTAAATGGATAATGGTTGCGGGATCTTTTTCTTTTAACTCAATAGCACGCACCAATGCATACCATTCGTCGTAGGGGTTAATGATCCATTGCACTGCAGTTTCATCAAACTTTGTATTACCTTCGACAAAGGCAATTTTAGCTGTTGTGTCGGGGGTTTTACTGATACAAACTAAGATCTTCATATTGTCTAATTTTAGTAAAGGGAGGTATTTAGTTGTTTATGCAACTAATGCAAATATAAGCCAAGATGAATCGAATTGAAAAAATTATTGAGTTTTTAAATCAACAACCTAAGGACAATTTTCTAAGGCATGCCTTGGCATTAGAATACATTAAGATTGGTGAAGAGCAAAAAGCCTTGGACCTTTTTATAGCCATCCTTACTGAAACGCCAGACTATATTGGTTCTTATTATCATTTGGCCAAATGTTTAGAGCGAATGAATGATCAGAAAGCGGCCATTGTTTGGTATGAAAATGGCATGGAAGCAGCCAAGGCAGCCAAAGACAATCATGCTTACAGTGAATTGCAGGCCGCATACGAGGATTTAGTCTATTAATCCTATAGTTAACTAAGTCTTTGATTGATTTTAGTATCAATCAATTGAAAAAAGTCTTCTGGCTTATAGGTTCTCCAAGCACTAATTTCCATCAGCTCGATGTATCTATTAAGCTTACGTAATAAAAAATCGTATTGCGCTGCAGTATGAAAATTCACTAAAACGGCCCAACCTTCTTCATCGGAAGTTTCTTCATATAATTCTTCATAATAATCTTTGTCTCCACTGTGAAAATTAAAAACGCTTTCGGCAATAAGAATAAATTTATAAATGCCTTCTTCCATTAATTTGTCTAATACCTCTCTTTTTAATTCCATGATGTCATTTTCTATGGCATCGTTCCATTCTCCAATCATTTCAATAATGGCAAACTTTAAATCATAATCTACAAATATAATTTTCAGGTAGAGGGTTTTACTCCCAAATTCATCCCATTGTGGATGGATATAGTAATTGTATACGGTTTGTGAAAATTCAAATTCGCTGTATTTTCTACCAAAAAAAATGGATCTTGGATCTTCTTCCGCCATATATAAATGGCGCCAATGATAATGTGGTTCAATGTCATGCATGCTTATGCTTCCAGTAAAAAGGTTATTGTTTTTTGTGAAATTCAATCAGCCCTTCCATGGGTGATTGAATTATTTTACCCAATTCAATTTCATAACTTAAGGCCAGTTGCTTGATGATATCTTTAAAAGCATAGGCAATGCCACCCACAAAATGTATGGGGTGAATCCAGGATTCATTCATTTTATTAATATGTGCAAAAAAGAAATCGTTTAAGCCATCTTCAATAATATTTTCAATCATGTAATGTCCTCTATGTTCGGCTAAAAATGGCGCGAAAGAAGCCAGGGTTCTATTGGGGAAGGGGCTTTTGTAGATGCTATTTAAAATTGCATCCTTAGTTAAATTAAATTTTGATTCAAATGCGGCCATCAATTCCTCGTCAAATGTTTGATATAAAAAATATTGAATGACTTTTTTCCCTAAATAAGCGCCACTGCCTTCATCCCCTAAAACATAACCCAGGCCTGGACTATTTTTAGTAATTTTTTTACCATTGTAAAATCCAGTATTTGATCCAGTGCCTAAAATGCAAACCACGCCCTTTTTATTTTGACAGCTGGCACGAGCAGCAGCTACTAAATCTGTTTCAATGGTCAATTTTGCTTTTGTAAAAACCGCTTTCAATGCTTTTTTTAGAGACAGCACATTGCCTGGATTGCTTAAGCCCGTTCCGTAAAAATAAACGGCTTCAATTTTTGATAAATCTGTTTTTTTAGCAAAAGATTTTTGGAGCAATTGGGTGATTTCTTGGGTAGACAAAAAATAGGGACTGATGCCAATGGTCGTAATGGTTGACTTTTTATTGTTTTGGACAAGGGTCCACTGGCATTTTGTTGCACCACTGTCTGCAATGAGGTAGTTCTTTATCATAGTAGGTCACTCTTCTGCGTGAAAATAGCCATTTTAGTGTAATTTTAGCCCGAATAAAATGAGTATGCAAAATAATAACAATTTGAATTGGGCTAAACCGCTGTTCTATGGCTTCTTGGTCATCATCGGTATTTTAATTGGGGTATTTTTTAAAGGAAATTTTAATTTAGGTTCTTTGGTAAAAAATAACCAGCATCCCATACAGGAGATGATGGATTTAGTGCAATCGAAGTATGTGGATTCGGTGGCCAACGATAGTGTTGGTTTAAAATTGGCCAATTATTATTTAGAGCAATTAGATCCACATTCTGTATACATTGCGCCCTCGGATTTGAATGAGGTAAATGAACAATTGCAGCCCAATTTCAAAGGCATAGGTATTGAATTTCAACAATTCAGAGACAGTATTTTCGTGGCTTATGTGATGAAGGAGGGCCCTGCAGGCAAAGCTGGTTTACAAACAGGAGATATTTTATTAACTGCGGATGATTCGGTTCAATTGTCCGGAAAAAAATGGGATTCTGATGAGATTAGAAAAAAATTAAAAGGGCCTGCCAATAGCAAGGTAAAATTGATGGTCTACAGAGCAGGAGAGAAAAAATCTTATATCATTTCAAGAGACAATGTGGCTTTATCACCTGTAGAAGCAAGTTATATGATTGATACGCTAGTGGGTTATATACGAATCAATAAGTTTGCCGACCGTACTTATGAAGCGTTTATGCAAGCCTTGGAACCTCTGCTAGCTAAAGGGATGAAAACTTTGGTGATTGATTTGAGAGGGAATGGGGGAGGACTGTTGTCAGAAGCAGTGGCCATCGCGGATGAATTGTTAAGTGGGAATAAATTGATTGTATATACACAAGGCTTGCATTCGCCTCGTGTAGATTATTTTAGTAAAAGAGAAGGCTTATTTGAACAAGGTGGATTAACCATTTTGATGGATGAGACCTCAGCATCAGCCAGTGAAGTGTTGGCAGGTGCTTTACAAGATTGGGACCGTGCCACCATTGTGGGAAGAAGATCTTTTGGAAAGGGTTTAGTGCAACAACAATTTAAATTATCCAATGGAGGCGCTTTACGCTTAACTACTGCAAAATATTATTCGCCATTAGGAAGAAACATTCAAAGACCTTATACGCATAGTAAACAAGATTATGAAAATGATTTTGTAAACAGATTACATGAGGATGCAATGGGCAAACCAGATTCAAGTTTTAAAGGGGATTCCTTTAAAACGCCCAAGGGACATTTGGTGTATGGAGGTGGAGGCATTTATCCAGACAAATGGGTGAACGGCAATGCTATTTTAATGGATACTAGTTTTAAAGTATTGTGGGAAGAAGGCTTGATGAATGATTTTATTTTACACTGGTATGTTCAAAATAGGACCATGATGAATACATTTAAAAATCCAACTGCATTTTTAAATCAAACCGCTAGCATCAATTTTTGGGCGGCTCTAGTGGATTATGCAGGTCCAAAGCAGCAATTAAAATTGAAGACCCTTGAAAAAAATAAATTGTTTGTACAAAACCAAATTCGTGCTTTAGTAGCGAGAACACATTGGTACAAACAAGGATACATTGAAGTACAAAATGCATTGGATCCTAGTTTTAAGCAGCTAGTTCCCTAAAACATGATATTGATCAGTTTTATAAATGATCCGACTCATTTTAGGGCTGATTGAATTGCATGAATTTCGTGGGTAGAATGCAAACAACCACTTGTTACCACTGCGGCTTAAAATCTGCTACAGAAATACAAATCAATGAAAAGTATTTTTGTTGTGATGGCTGTAAAATGGTGTATACCCTTTTAGAGGAGAATGGCTTATGTCAATATTATGATTTAACTGAGATGCCCGGATTAACTGCCAAGGGGCATTTTGTTTCTGAAAAGTATAATTATTTAGACAATGAGGCTATTCAGGAGCAGTTGATTCAATTTAAGCTTGGCGACCAAGCGCATGTAATATTTTATTTACCACAGATACATTGTGTGAGTTGTGTCTGGCTTTTAGAGAATTTACATAAGATCAATCCAGGCATCATTCAATCGCAAACGCATTTTGAAAAAAAAGAGATAAAAATTATTTTTAATCCTTCCCTTATTTCTTTAAAACAAGTGGTTCAATTATTGGCTTTCGTGGGGTATGAACCAGTGATTCATTTAGGAGGTAATGACTGGTTAAAGAAAAAGAAAGTCAATAAAAAGCAATTGTATAAAATTGGTATTGCTGGTTTTTGTTTTAGCAATATTATGATGCTTAGTTTTCCTGAGTATTTATCCAATGATATTTTAGAGTTAGGTTCCTTAAGGCATTTTTTTATTTATATTAATTTATTATTATCACTGCCTGTATTGTTTTATAGTGCCAGTGGGTTTTTTATCTCTGCTTATACAGGACTTAGGCAAAAATGGTTGAACATAGATGCGCCCATTGCCTTGGCCATATCGGTTACTTTTAGCAGAAGTGTATATGAAATTCTCAGTCAAACAGGCGCAGGGTATTTAGACAGCATGAGTGGGATTGTATTTTTTATGTTAATTGGAAGGTGGTTTCAAGACAAGTCCTATGATTCTTTTGCATTTGATAGAGATTATAATTCCTTTTTCCCATTAGGGGTGACGGTATTAGAAGAAGGCAAAGAAGTGAATAAGCCACTGTCATCACTGCTTAAAGGCGAATTGGTATTATTAAGAGCTGATGAAATGATTCCGGCAGATGCTATATTATTAACAGAAGGCGCCTTGATTGATTATAGTTTTGTAACTGGAGAGAATGCGCCCATTGAAGTAGCCATTGGCCAACTGGTCTATGCAGGAGGTATTCAAAAAGGTCGGTCCATACAAGTAGAAGTAGTGAAACCTGTTGGACAAAGCTATATTACTGAATTGTGGAATAGCCCGGTTTTAAAAAATGAAAAAAATATAGAAAAATCCTTTGTGCATCCTTGGAGTCAATATTTTACCATTGTTTTATTGATCATTGCTTTTTCAAGCGGTGTGTATTGGAGCCTCTATGATACTAGTAAAATATTGCCAGCAGTAACAGCGGTATTAATTGTAGCCTGCCCATGTTCTTTACTGTTAACTGTTAGTTTCACTTATGGCAATGTATTAAGATGGCTGGGAAGCGCTAAGTTTTATTGTAAAAATGCTGCTGTAATTGAGGCTATAGACAAAATAGATACCATTGTCTTTGATAAAACAGGAACCTTAACCAATCATGAGGACACCCATTTGGAATACCATGGAATGGTATTAAGTGAGGCTGAAATGATTGCTGTAAAATCAGTAACAAGGGAATCTTTGCATCCATTAAGTAAAATGATTACTCAGTTATTAATGTTAGAAGTTTCAGATTTAACCAGTTTTCAAAAAATTGAAAATTTTATTGGCAAGGGAACTAAGGCTACATGTAATGAATATGAAATCTTGATTGGTTCCATTTCTTTTTTAAAATCAAATGGCATTCATTGCGACGACAGCTTGCAAGGTGCTGTGGTCTGCCTTGCGATGAATGGGGTGATGAAAGGTTATTTTGCAGTCAATCATGCTTATCGAGATGGAATGGATAAAATGGTCAAGCGTTTGCAAGATAAAGGCTATCATTTACACTTATTAAGCGGAGATCATCCCACTGAAAAAGGGCATTTAACTCATTTATTAGGCAAGAATATACCCATGTTTTTTGAAACAGGTCCTGAAGATAAATTGGCCTATATACAAAAATTACAAAATCAAGGGCATAAAGTAATGATGGTGGGAGATGGTTTGAACGATGCAGGCGCACTCAAAAAAAGCAATGTTGGTATTGCAGTTACCGATCAAACGCATTTATTTACACCCGCAAGTGATGCGATTTTAGAAGGTAATAAAATAAAAGAACTACATCATTTAATCGATTATGCTAAAAAGGCCAAACTCATTATCATTTACATTTTTATTTTATCTATCTTATATAATATAATTGGCATGTACTTTGCTACTACTGCAAGGCTTTCACCCATGGTGGCCGCAATTCTAATGCCAATTAGCTCTATCAGCATTGTAGCACTTTCTGCCTTGCTTTCCTTTTCATTTTCATACAAGATTAGATCTCGAAACTGATATATATCAGTTCCAAATTTGACCTAGGTCATTAGGAAAATTCGAGTTTCCCTATAGATTTGTTTCAAATATATTCCTATGGGTGTGATTGTTATTTTAATCATTGCAAGTGTGCTGGTAGCTGGTGGATTTTTATTGGCTTTTTTATGGTCTGTGAAAACAGGACAGATGGATGATGATTATACGCCCTCTGTAAGAATTTTATTTGAGGATGAATTAATAATTAAGAAAAAGGAAATTCTATAAAAATTTTAAATCAATAACCATTTAAATTAACCTTATGCAAGTAGAAAGTTTTCAGTATGACAATAAAACGGTAAGGAATTTTGCCATAGCCACCATCATTTGGGGAGTGGTAGGAATGACGGTAGGTTTATGGGTAGCTTTACAGTTGGTTTTCCCCACTGTATTAAACTTACAGCCTTATTTTAATTTTGGTCGTATTAGACCACTACATACCAATGCAGTCATTTTTGCATTTGTGGGCAATGCTATGTTTATGGGAATCTATTATTCCTTACAGCGTTTGTTAAAAGCAAGAATGTTTAGTGATGTACTTAGTACAATTCATTTTTGGGGATGGCAACTTATCATAGTTGCTGCAGCTATTACTTTGCCTTTAGGATTTTCTACCGCTAAAGAATATGCAGAATTAGAGTGGCCAATTGATATTGCCATTACTTTAATTTGGGTGGTGTTTGGGTTTAATATGTTTGCCACCATTATTAAAAGAAGAGAGCGTCATTTATATGTAGCTGTTTGGTTTTACATAGCCACTTTTGTTACAGTGGCGGTTTTACATTTGGTGAATTCCTTTGAATTGCCAGTCACTCTATTTAAAAGTTATAGTTGGTATGCAGGGGTGCAAGATGCCTTGGTGCAATGGTGGTATGGTCATAATGCGGTAGCCTTTTTCTTAACCACTCCTTTTTTAGGGTTGATGTATTATTTTCTACCAAAGGCGGCGAACCGTCCAGTGTTCTCTTATAAATTATCCATTATACATTTTTGGGCCTTGATCTTTTTATATATCTGGGCTGGCCCGCATCACTTATTATATACAGCACTTCCTAATTGGGCGCAAAGTTTGGGCATTGTATTTAGTTTCATGCTCATCTTTCCAAGTTGGGGTGGTATGATCAATGGTTTATTAACTCTTCGTGGTGCCTGGGATAAAGTGAGAGAGGAGGTGGTCTTAAAGTTTATGGTAGTGGCAGTAACCGCCTATGGGATGTCTACTTTTGAAGGACCTATGTTGTCTCTAAAGAGTATTAATGCGGTTGCGCATTTCTCTGATTGGATTATTGCACATGTGCATATTGGAGGTTTGGGTTGGAATGGTATGCTCACTTTTGGTATTTTGTATTGGTTGATCCCAAGAATTTATAAAACCCAATTGTATTCAAAAAAATTAGCCAATATCCATTTTTGGTTGGCCACTTTAGGTATTTTATTTTATGCGATACCTATGTATTGGGCAGGCTGGCAACAAGTTTCCATGTGGAAACAATTTACGCCTAGTGGTCAATTAAAGTATCAATTTCTTGAAACCGTTACCTATATGGCTCCATTTTATGCGATGAGGGCACTCGGGGGAGCGCTTTATCTCACAGGAGCTATTATAGGTATGGTGAATTATTTTAAAACGATTGGTCAAGGAACATTACAGGCCAATGAAGAGGCTCAAGCACCTGCTTTAGAAAAAGCCTATACCAGGCATCATGGAGAACATTGGCATCGTTGGATAGAGCGCAGACCTACTCCATTTTTATTGTTGTCCTTAGTAGTTATATTAATTGGCGGCTTGGTCGAATTAGTGCCTACTTTTTTAGTAAAATCTAATATCCCCACTATTTCAAGTGTGAAACCTTATACGCCATTAGAATTGCAAGGAAGAGATATTTATACAAGAGAAGGTTGTTATACCTGTCATTCTCAAATGATTCGTCCTTTTATAAGTGAAACAGAACGTTATGGAGAATACAGTAAGGCAGGGGAGTTTGTCTATGATCATCCATTTCAATGGGGAAGTAAAAGAACAGGTCCGGATTTGGCTAGAGAGGGTGCAGGCAATTTGAAAAAATCAAATACCTGGCATTACAATCACTTAGAAGAACCTAATGCTATTTCAACTGGTTCGGTGATGCCATCTTATTCATTCTTGATAGACCACAATTTGGACACAAGCACGACTCCATTAAAAATTAATGCCATGCGCACTTTGGGTGTGCCTTATGCAGCAGATTATGCTAGCAAGGCCAATCAAGATTTAATGATTCAAGCAAAAGGCATAACTGATGATTTGAATAAAGATGGAATCAAAGTACCACCTAATAAAGAAATTATCGCATTGATTGCTTATTTACAAAGATTGGGCACAGACATTACAAAAAAATAAAAAAAACACAATTATGTACAGTTTTATAAAAAAATATACCGAAACGATGCAGGATAAAAACATTTACCCCATCTTTTCCTTGTTGGTATTTGTGCTATTTTTTCTTGGTGTCTTGTGGTATGTGAAAACCCTAGACAAAAATCAGGTGGAGGAAATCAAAAATTTACCATTAGAGCAATAATATAAAATCTAAAAACATTTCTTATGTTAAAAATTAAAAATATCTATTTATTGTCCATGGCTAGTTTATGGTCTTTAGGCGCTTTGGCACAGCCTAGTTTGCTTCCAGCCAAACCAGAGGCCACTAATTATGTAGAACTGCTTATGATGTCAATAGCCATTTTGTTGGTGGTAGTGATAGGCGTTTTGGGCAATGTGCTTTTGATGGTATCTAAAAAAGCAGTTGAAATCTCTAAATCATCCAAAAAAATCATGATGATTTTTGTAGTAGTCATGGGGTCTTTGTTTTCAAAGTCATTATATGGACAAGCAGCTACAGCCATCGCAGATACTACATCAAAATCTAGTTCCACTGCTTTTTATGGAGGCTTGTCTTATAATACTTTTTGGACGATGTCTTGGGTATTGTTGTTGGAATTATTAATTATTGCTTTATTGGTTCTTTTCATTAGGAACATTTTTAGGGCAATACATCCAAAGGAAATAGAAGTAGTGAATGGCAAAAAAGTTTCTGCTTCTTGGTTGCTTAAAACCTGGCATTATTTGGATAAGAAATTCTTAACAAAAGCGGTGCCTTTAGAGAAAGAAGCAGATATGCTTTTGGATCATGACTACGATGGCATTAAAGAATTAGACAATGCCTTACCACCTTGGTGGAAGTATGGCTTTTATATTACTATTGTGGTAGCAGTATTTTATATTTTAAAATTTGAAGTATGGCATACAGGCATGAATCCTACGGAGGAATATACGGCAGAGATGACCGCTGCAAAAATTCAAACCGATGCTTATTTGGCTTCTGCTAAAGAAAATGTGGATGAGAATTCTGTTACTCAATTAGATGCAGCAGGGGCAGCTGCAGGGAAGGAGCTATTTGCAAAAACCTGTGTGCCTTGTCATTTGGCTGAAGGCCAAGGATTGGTGGGTCCTAACTTAACAGATGAATATTGGATACATGGAGGGGGCATTAAAGATATTTTTAAAACTATTAAATATGGTTATCCAGATAAAGGGATGCAATCATGGCAGACCAACTATTCTCCTGTTCAGATGCAACAATTAGCCACTTATATTAGAACATTGAGAGGAACAAATCCGCCAAACCCAAAAGCACCACAAGGAGATATCTATAAAGAACTAGCAGCCGCTCCTGTAGACAGTGCTGCAACAAAAAAATAAATGGAACCAATAAATAATACCGATTCCGAAAGTATTGTGAATTATAAGCAAGGATTATTAGATCAAACATTTAGAGATTCGGTATCAACTATAAGTAAAGAAGGGAATAGAAATTATGTAAATCCGCAGAAACCGCAGGGTAGGCTGTATAACTTACGTTCTTATTTTAGTTATTTCTATTTGGTGTTGTTTTTTACTTTACCCTTTATAAAAATAGAGGGCGAGCCAGTGTTTTTGTTTAATGTGTTGGAAAGGAAGTTTATTTTTTTTAGTAAAATATTCTGGCCACAAGATTTTTTCATATTTGCGATTGGCTTGTTAACTTTTATTGTATTTGTTATTCTATTTACGGTGGCTTTTGGAAGAATTTGGTGTGGTTGGGCCTGCCCGCAAACCATTTTTATGGAAATGGTGTTTAGGAAAATTGAATACTTCATTGATGGGGATGCTACACAGCAAAAAAAGCTCAAAGCCATGCCTTGGAATACAGAGAAGATAGTAAAAAGGGGCGTAAAAATGGTTGTGTTTTTTTTATTATCCTTTTTGATTGCGAATTTTTTTCTTGGTTACATCATAGGTATAGATGAAGTGGGGGTATTGATTAAAGAAGGAATCTTTATTCATTTTGGAACATTCAGTGCGTTAGTTATTTTTACCTTGGTTTTTTTCTTTGTGTATTATTGGTTTAGAGAACAGGCCTGTATTATTGTTTGTCCCTATGGTCGATTACAAGGGGTATTATTGGATCGAAATTCAATATTGGTTGCTTATGATTATATAAGAGGTGAACCTAGAGGAAAATTAGATGCCAGTTCCAGCCATGGAGATTGTGTCAATTGTCATGCCTGTGTTCGAGTTTGTCCAACAGGTATAGATATTAGAAATGGTACACAGTTAGAATGTGTGAATTGCACCGCCTGTATAGATGCCTGTGATGAAATTATGGATCATATTGACAAACCCAAGGGTTTAATTAGGTATGCTTCTGAAAATGGGATTGTCAATAAAGAAAAAACGACATATACCTGGAGGTTAAAATTATACACCATGGTATTGACTTTGTTGCTTTCTTTTTTAGCCATCTTGTTAATCACCAGGGCAGATGTGGCTGCTAGGATATTAAGGACACCTGGCCAGACCTATCAACTTTTGAACAATGATAAGATAAGCAACTTGTACAATATCAAACTTGTGAATAAGACTAGAAAAAATATTCACTTGGATTTGAAATTGGAGAATATGGAAGGAGAAATAAAACAAATTAATCCGGTAAATGTGCCCAAAGAGTCTTATTTCCAAACCAGTTTTTTCATCACCTTAAAAAATGAACAATTAAAAGCAAGAAAAACAAAAGTAAAAATTGGCATTTATGAAAATGGGAAACAAATGGACGAATTGTCTGTACTCTTTTTAGGACCAACTATTTAAATATATAATAATGAAAATTAATTGGGGGCATAAAATTTTAATAGTCTATGGCTTGTTTGTAATAGGGATATTGACACTTGCTTATAAGTCTTCACAGCAAAAATTTGATTTAGTTCAAGAAGACTATTATGGAGCCGAGTTAAAATACCAGTCGGTGATTGAGGCCACCAAAAGAGCCAACGATTCGGGTGGGGAATTGACAATCACTCAAGCGAATGGAAAACTATACATCCAATTGCCTGCGCTATTTGATAAAGAGCAAATGGACGCAGAGGCGCATTTATACTGTGTGGCAGATGCTAAAAATGATAGAGTAAAAAAAGTTAAGATCAATAATGGGCGTTTTGAGATGGAGCTACTAAGTACAAACAAGGGCAATTATACCTTAAAACTTTCTTTAGAAAATAAGGGGCTTGCTTATTATTTTGAACAAAAAGTAAAAATATAAAATGAGCATAAATACTATTTTTGAAATTGGATTTTTAATGGGCCTGCTAGGCAGTGTTCATTGTATTGGTATGTGCGGCCCTTTGGTATTGGCCTTGCCCATGGCTCAAAAATCCAATCTTCAAAAATGGGGGGTATTGTTCCTATATCATTTTGGAAAAATTAGTAGTTATAGTGTATTGGGTTTGTTATTAGGTTTGTTTGGAAGTCAGTTGCCTTTGTTTGGGGTACAAGAAAATATTTCCATATTGATAGGCGTGTTGATGCTTGTATATGTAGGCTATGTTTTTGTCCTCAAGCCAAAGCAGAAGGGCGTCTTTTTGCATTTTAATTTTTTATACAACCGTATTACCAAACAATTAGGAATTTTGTTTAAACACAAAAACAAGCTTGCATTTTATTTGATTGGATTTTTAAATGGCTTATTGCCCTGTGGAATGGTCTACTTGGCTTTAACATCGGCATTGGCCACGCAAAATGTTTTACATGGAGGTTATTTGATGGCTTTTTTTGGAATGGGCACTGTGCCGGCATTGATCCTAGTGGCCATGGGAGGGCAGTATTTCGGAATAAGATTTAGACAACAAGTTCAATCATTGTTGCCGGTATTTATTTTTAGTATGGGCTTATTGCTTATTCTAAGAGGTTTGAATTTAGGCATTCCTTATTTAAGTCCAAATACAGGTATGGGGACCAATGCATTACATTGTCATAATTAGTAAGCTATGAACAAAGAAATTGTGGTACAGGAAATAGAATCATTGATAAGGTCCTTGGACTTTATCCAAGATGAGCAGGCTTTTATTAAAAGAAAGCTGAGCAGTCTATTGGAAAATATGGTCTTGCATGATTTTATTGAATGGGCCGAAGATTTGCAATTGCAAATAATCAATAGAGAAACCGCTATTAAATTATTAAGAAGTGATATTATTTTATTAAAAAATAAGACAAAGTTGACAAAATCTACCAATAATATAGTAGATATAAGTTTGGTACATGATTTTAAAAAATTCAAACAGCAAGTGGTGTATTTAGAAACCCAATTCATGACATGGAAGAATGATGTCAATGAAAGATTTGAGGCTGCTTTGTTTTAAGGTACTTTAAAAGTTTAATTAAATAAATTTGCTAATTTCTTTTCGTCTAGAATTGCAATTTTACCCTCTTTAATTTCAATTAATTTTTCTGTTTTAAAATCACTCAAAGTCCTGATTAAGCTTTCTGTGGCAGTCCCGGCAATATTAGCCAAGTCTTCTCTTGATATTGATATTGAAAAATGTGCTCCATCAGATTCTTTAGCGTACTTCTTTTTTAAGGTAAGCAAGGCATCTGCCACTCTTTTTCTTAAACTATGGTAGGCCAAGGCGACCAATTGTTGTTCTTTTTCTGTAATGTTATTCGCGAGTAGTTTGATTACTTTCAAAGCAACTTCTTGGTTATGGGTCAACAGGTGTTCAAATTCTTTTCTTGGAATGACTCTGATAGATGATTCCTCTAATGTCTCTGCAAATTCTTCATATACTGCATTTTCAATTAAAGGGATGTGGCCAAAAAAGTCTCCTGGAGACAGGAGGCTAGTAATTAATTCCTTGCCTCCATCGCTTGTTTTGTATACTTTTATTTTACCTGTTTCGATGTAATACAATTTATTAGGATGTTGGCCTTCGGAATAAATGATTTGTTTTTTCTTGTAATCAATCACATCATGATTTTCTAAGGCCTTGTACATTTCATCTTTATTGCCTAGTTCTGAAATGATTTGATACCATGCTTCAATGCCCCTGCCTCCTGCATTTTGATGTATTTTAACTTTTTCAATACGTGCCCTTATGGCATTGATTAATTCAGCATCAGAGAATGGTTTGGTAATATAATCGTCAGCGCCCATCTCCATGCCTTTGCGTAAATCGTTTCTTTCGCTTTTGGCACTTAGAAAGATAAAGGGGATATGTTGGAGGTCTGGGTTTTTACTTAAAATTTGAAATACACCATAACCATCCAGGACAGGCATCATAATATCACATACAATTAAATCGGGTGGGTTAGCCATGGCCATTTCAACACCAATTTTACCATTTTCGGCAGTGCTCACTTCATAATTGGCCAATGTTAAAATTTCAGCGGTATTTTCTCTTAGCGCTTCATTGTCTTCGATCAGTAAAATCTTTTCCATAAGTAGTATATTAATTTATTCAAAATCATTGATCATTTTAGTAGGTAGTACAATTTCAAAGGTGCTACCTTTTTCAAATTCGCTATGGTATTTTATGGTACCTTTTAAAATTTCTATATATCTACCAACAATATGTAAACCAAGGCCAGTGCCTTGAATATTTGTGACATTGGTGGCTCTGAAAAAACGTTCAAATAAGTGTACTTGATCAGCCACGGGAATCCCAATGCCATTGTCTGAAATTTTGAGCTGGGCAGTATTAGCACTTACTTCTGCTTCTATGCTAATAATTGAATTTTCTGGTGAAAATTTGATAGCATTAGAAATTAGGTTAATCATGACATGCTTGAGTAAGTGGCTATCTGTATACGTATGGGTTTGTCCCAAATGCTTGAACTGAAAATTTTGTCCAGGCTTAAGTAAGACACTCATTTCATTGATTAGGTCCTTGAAGAATTCACTAATATCAAATTCTTCTGATTTTATATCTACCTTGCCTTCTTCAATTCTGCCCAAGGATAAAAACTCATTTAAAATATCTGTTAGTGTTTTAACTGAGGATTTGATCCTGTCAATATGTTTGTCTCTTTTATATTGTTCTTCGGTACTGATGTATTTAGAAAGTAGGGAGATGGAAGACAAGATGGTGCTTAAAGGTGTCCTAAACTCATGGGAAGCCATGGAAACGAATCTCGACTTTAAGTCATTGACCTCTTTTTCTTTTTCTAAGGATAGCGTCAATTCTTCTTTAGAAGCTTTTAAAGCATTCAATGTGAGCTGCAATTCATTGGTTCTTGAATTAACGGTAGCTTCTAAGTTGGCATTCAGTTTTTTCATTTCCTCATTCACCAATTCCATTTCTGCTTGTTGCAATAAAATTTTCTCTTCGTTTAATTTTCTTTTGGAAATATCAGCAATGTAAGCAATAGCAAATTGCTCGTCGCCATTTTTAAATTGTCCTAAACTAATTTCAACAGGAAATTCGGTACCGTCTTTTTTCTGTGCAGAAAGGGTCATGCCCAGTCCCATGGTCCTGGCCTTGGGTTGCTCAATATAATGATCACGGTAGCCAACATGTTTGTGATGATAACGTTGAGGGATGAGCTTTTCTAATACTTCTCCAACCATACTATTGTCATTGTAAGCAAATAAGTTGTTGGCTAATGGGTTGGCCATTACAATTACACCATTTTTATCTACTACGATAATAGCCATTGAAGCGGAATTGAACAGGGCTTCGAATTTAATATCATTGCCAAAGGCGGTAGTTTCAGTATTGGGCATAAGCACAAAAAAAAGTAGATATCCTCAAGATACAATATTTTTCTACTATATAACTGATATCTAGCTATTTAGGGTACTTGCTAAGAATAATTTCGTTTAATAATTCAACAGTACTTAAAATATTAAGTTAAACAGTATACAATTATAAACATTATAAAAATAAAAATATGAAATAAACTAGTTAAATTTTGAATAAAAAGTATAATTTAGCATTAAATAGCAACATAATAAAAAAATACAATATGTTGATATATAATTTAAAATATTGATAATCAATGAATAAATATAAAAAAGTAAAAAAGCAAAATATAATTAGGTTACAAATTTTGAAAAAAAGTATAAATAAGTAGGTAATATAACATATATAAATAAACATAATACAAAATAAAAACCAATCCCTATGAAAAAATCAATTTCATTATTATTAGTACTTGTTAGTTCCTTTCAAGCTATAGCCCAAGTGGACAGTACTAAGGAAGCTAGTTCGGCTCCTAATCATTCTACTACATTTTCCTATTATGTGGATGGTTATTATAAAAGTGATTTTGCAGGTAAGCCAGAAAACAATAAGACAAGCTTTACCAATTCAAGCAATACCTTCCAAATAGGGATGGCTTCAGTTAAATTAGATCAAGTATTGGGCAATTTTAGTGCCACGCTTGATTTAGGCGTTGGAAAAAGAGCTGAAGAATTCTCCTACAATGACAATGGAGTAGCTACAAGCTTCAAACAAGCTTTTATTAGTTATGCACCTAATTCAACAGTGAAGTTTACTGCAGGTAAGTGGGCCACCCATGTGGGTTATGAATTGTTAGATACCTATTCCAATAGAAACTATAGTATGAGTTACGGTTTCTCCTATGGCCCTTTCTTTCATACAGGAGTAAGAGCAGACATTGCCTTAGCTGGTAAGTCGGCCATGATGATTGGTGTAGCTCAACCTACCGATTTCGTAAGTTCTTCTTCCCCCAATAAGATGATCATTGCTCAATTTAGTACTGGAACAAAAAATGATAGGCTGAAAGCATTCTTGAATTATCAAGGGGGTAAAAGCAAATCTCAAGTTGATCTAGTATTAAATGGAGTGGTGTCTAGTCAAGTGGCCATTAATTATGATGGAACGGTTTGTAATATTTCAGGAGCTAGTTGGACAAGCAATGCATTCTATGTAAATTATGATCCAAGCGCAAAATTTGGATTTACTTGGAGATCAGAATATTTTGATGATTCTAAAAATGCTGCTGGCGTAGGCACTTCCATCTTCCAAAATACTTTATCAGCCAACATACATTTTGATAAGTTCACATTGATACCTGAAATAAGGTTTGACAATGCGAAAGATAAAATTTTCTTTAACAACAACAATAACTTAAATCCATTTGCAGGTAATTTCTTACTTGCTGCGATTTATAAGTTTTAATAGTTTCAGGTTTATTGGTTTTAAGCAAGCAATCGTTAATCAGGGCTCCATTTCTATGGGGCCCTCTTTTTTTTCAATAATGAAGGGAAAATGAGTAAATTCATTATCTAATTCGCTTGCTATGAAAAAAATATTGACAATTACTTTATTGTTGGTTACCACATTTGTTTGGGCGCAAAACAGCACCTGGGTTAATCCTAACTTGTTAAAAAATAATTGGACTGCACAATGGATTGCGGCGCCCAATGCAGCAGCCAAAGAATATGGGGTCTATCATTTTAGAAATTCATTTGAATTAAATGAAATACCCAAAACTTTTATTGTTAATGTATCTGCTGACAATCGTTACCGATTATTTGTCAATGGACAATCCATTGGCAATGGACCAGCAAGAGGCGATTTGTACAATTGGTATTATGAGACCTATGATATTGCCCCTTATTTAGTCAAAGGGAAAAATACCATTGCAGCACAAGTATGGAACATGGGCGTGTATGCCCCTGTTGCACAAATTTCCAATCAAACTGCATTTTTATTGCAAGGCAATGGGGATGCCGAAAAAATAGTCAATACCAATAAAAATTGGAAGGTATTAATCAATGAGGCCTATAGTCCTTGTTCTATCAACAATGGCCAGGTATTGCAAACCTACATGGTGGTGGGGCCTGGAGACAGTGTGGCGGCCAATAAATATCCATGGGGTTGGGAGCAAAACAATTATGACGATCGTACTTGGACTAATGCAGTAAACATTTCAAGTCCAGCCTCTGTAGGTTATGGAACAGACAATTTATGGTCCTTGGTGCCAAGCATCATACCACCCATGTTTGAAAGAAAACAAAACATTAACACGCTTAAAAAAATAAATGGAGAATTAGCCAATACCATCTTTATAAATAATAATGCCCCACTGATCATAAGCAAAAATACTATTACTAATACTTTATTGAACGCCAATAAGCCTTTGACTACAGGTAAAACCATTAGTTTATTGTATGATCAAACTTACAATACAGTGGCTTATCCCACCATGGTCATTAGTGGAGGCAAGGATGCCATCATTAAAATAACTTACGCAGAATCTTTATTTGATGTGAAGGGCATAAAAGGCAATCGATCGGTAATAGAGGGCAAAAACATTAAAGGTAATTATGATGTGTTTATTGCAGATGGTACTAGTCATAGAACTTTCAGGCCTTTGTGGATGCGAACCTATCGCTATGTGCAAGTAGACATTACTTTAAAAGACGATCCTATTGAAATTGAAAATTTTTATGGAATGGCCACGGGCTATCCTTTTCAAGTAAAAGCAAAATTTGAAAGCAATGATTCAACGATGCAGAAAATTTGGGAAGTAGGTTGGAGAACAGCGCAATTGTGTGCAGGTGAAACTTATTTTGATTGTCCTTACTATGAGCAATTGCAATACGAAGGAGATACCCGCATACAATCTTTGATTTCTTTGTATGTGACTGGAGATGACCGATTGATGCGTAAAGCCATTTTAGATTTTTATCATTCTAGAGTACCCGAAGGCTTAACACAAGGGCGTTATCCAAGCAGTCGTATGCAAGTGATACCACCTTTTTCTTTGTATTGGGTATCGATGGTCTATGATTATTGGATGCATCAAAAAGACGATGCCTTTCTTGATCAGTTCATGGTGCCTATTACTGGGGTCTTGGATTGGTATGAAAAACACTTAGATCCAAAGAAAAATATTTTAGGCCCAATGAAATGGTGGGGATTTGTAGATTGGAATTTGGCCTTTGATGGTGGTATACCAGATGGAGCTACGGATGGAAATTCTTCAGTCATTACCTTGCAATACATTGCTACTTTACAACAAGCCGCTACTTTATTTAAACAATTTGGTAAAACAGAAAGGGCTAATCATTATGCGGCCTTGGCTAGTAAATTAAGTGCAGCCACTTATGCCAGTTGTTTTGATGTCAAGAAAAATTTAATGGCCAATACACCTTTAAAAAATAGTTATAGTCAACATGCTAGTATCATGGGGGTTTTGACAGGAGCGATACCTCAAAGCAAACAAAAATTAGTCATGGAAAATGTATTGAGGGATACTAGTTTAAGCCAAGCTACTTTTTATTATCGTTTTTATTTGAATTTAGCTTTGAAAAAAGCAGGTATGGCCAATCGTTATTATAAAGAATTGAAACCATGGAGGGAGATGATTGCCAATGGCTTAACCACTTTTGCAGAACAACCAGATCCGACTAGATCCGATTGTCATGCATGGAGTGCAAGTCCCAATTATGATTTCTTTGCTACCATTTGTGGTATCACGCCTGCAGCACCTGGTTTTACTTCTATTAAAATAGAGCCAGCCTTAGGGGAATTAAATCATGTGAAAGCGAGTATGCCACATCCAGGTGGTAGTATCCAAGTGGAAATTACTAAGCAAAAGAACAATGGGGTAGAAGCTGAAATTAATTTACCTAGAAACACCAAGGGGACTTTTATTTGGAGTGGTAAGACAATTCGATTGCATAGTGGCATCCAAAAAATAAAAATTGGCTAACTAGTCAGTTAAAAAACTAAGCGAAATAAAAAAGCTCCTCTTATTTCGAGGAGCTTTTTTTATAGTAAAGTATTTTTAAAAGAATACGAAGGCTAATCTTTCCAACGCCATTCGCCAGCAATGATCAAGGGCTCTTTTAAATTATTCTTGATTAAGAAGTTTTTGGTTTCTTCATCTGTAAAATGTTTGGATTTGATTTCAGTAGCATCTGCAATGCCATACAATAACATCGATCCAAAACGAACGGTGTTTTTCATACCATTTTCTTCTACTAAACTAAATACATCACAATCAGCATGGTAGCAAGGGCCTGCATTTTTAGGAAGGCCACCACCTGCACCGCCACCTGTAGGCACCCCTTGCAACATAAAGGGTTGATTGTCGCTGTGTAAGCCAGCACCTACTCTAAACATATTGGTAAAAGAAGTATCAATGCTTTTTGCAATGGCACCAATACCACTAATTAAATCTTTGCTGTCTTCGGCACTAGTGGAATAACCTTTTGGATCAAAGGTCATGTCGTAGTTTAACATGTACCTGATTTGATCAATGGTTTTATTTTTAATGGCATCTTTTACATAGGCTCTTGAACCCAACAAGCCTTCTTCTTCTCCCATGAACATCACAAATTCAACGGTTCTTGCAGGGTTTAATTTTAATTTAATAAAAGTGCGGGCCATATCTAAAACAGAAAAAGAACCACTGCCATTGTCAATAGCGCCAGTGGCTAAATCCCAACTATCTAAATGCCCGCCAATCACAATTTTTTCAGTAGGAATGGATTTTCCAGGAATGGTGGCTACCACATTACGTGCTTTAATCATACCAGAAAA
>Ga0114977_10000485_pt1 | contig 26652 bp, 26 predicted proteins | sample S_130805_MF_Meta_FD_87026 | JGI IMG/M metagenome (GOLD analysis project Ga0114977, IMG submission 87026) | Freshwater microbial communities from Lake Simoncouche, Canada to study carbon cycling - S_130805_MF_MetaG | ecosystem: Environmental > Aquatic > Freshwater > Lake | place: Lake...
ATGGGTCAGGTGGGTATACATAGAATTTCCTTTTTTGAAACTTAAGGTATTCTATGCTGCCTGACTCCTTTCCTCAATTCCTTTATCCATGTTGCACTTCACTGTTGAATCGGCGTATTACAACAGCTTACAGTATGGGCAAACGTTGCATATTGGTAATAACTGGCAAGGGACTTCATGGTCAGGGAATAATTCGCGAGCAGCTACCAAAATGGCTTAGTATCAGTGACTTAAAGGATTATATACTGGCTATCAACCAGGCAAAACCTACACATGGTGGTAGCGGCGCATTTTATATACTTCTCAGGAAAAAGCATTAAAATCAATGTGATATCTAAATAACAAGCTTCACGCACCATCATTTGCTAATATTTTAACATTTGGTTAACACTTATCCATTACAATCGTAAATTAAGGCACGATATAATTGGTATAAGAAATGAGACATTACGTTTCCATTCCACATTTTGACTACTCAGGAGCACCCTGGCATGGCGGCACTCCAGAAGAGCAGGGTTATAATGTATTACCCCTACCTAATTTGCAGCGTCCGAATGCAAAAGATAATGAATATTATGTTTATCAAAACGAAACTGAATATAAATCCGTTGAGGCCGAATCTGCAGCAAGCGCAGTGATCGCAAGCAAGATTGAATCTCCTCATAAAGTGATCCATGCGCATTCAAGGCTTGCTGGAGTAATGGATGCCAACAAACTTGAATATACCGGCAAAAATTCAAGTTATGTAAGACAAAAAGAGCAAAACATACCTAGTATACAAGAATATTAATTATGAGCTGATTTAGGATATAGCAAATGGCATAAGCTATGATCGCTTTTTCGCAATCTTACCTTTTAGCTTATAAACATAACGTATCACTTCCGCAACAGCGTTATAATGCTCGATAGGAATTTCACTACCAATTTCAACGGAATTGAATAACGCCCTTGCTAAGGGTGGGTTTTCAACTATAGGGATGTTATTTTCCTTGGCAATTTCCCTGATTCTAAGAGCTATTAAATCCTTACCTTTTGCCACCAGAACCGGTGCTTCCGTTTTTTCACTTTCATATTTAAGAGCAACGGAATAATGCGTTGGATTTGTAACGATAACATCCGCTGCTGGCACATCGGCCATCATACGTTTCCCGGCACGCTTTGAACGTAGCTCACGTAATTTTGCCTTTATTTCTGGGCTTCCTTCTGTTTGCTTGAACTCTTCCTTGATATCTTGCTTGGACATACGCAAAGATTTTATAAATTCAAATTTCTGATAAAGAAAATCAATTGCTGCCATCAGGAACAATGCGCTACAAATCCCTATAAGCATTCTCTTTGCAAGGGTTGCAAGGGCAATGAGTATGGCCATTATACCACTTGCTGCCAGGCTGTTTAATTTATAAAGTTCAGGATAAACCGAAATAAATGCAACCACTCCAACAATTGTAATTTTCAGAAGCCCTTTAATGAATTCTACAACAGAACGCATTGACATAATCCTTTTAATACCACTAAGTGGCGAAATTCGCTCTAATTTTGGCATTATAGTATCGGTAGAAATTATGAAGCCATGCTGCACAATTGCAGATAGGATCACCACAATTATAATAATTAGTACCGGCGTTGACATAACCCCTATTATTTCCAGTATAATAGACTTTGCCAATACCATTATGCTTTTGCTGTCTACAGGAAACAACTGGGGTTGTTCTATAAACCGCACAAGGTTATGCATAGTTTCTTTCATCATAAATGGTAGAAGTGAGATGATAGTAAACGAAAAAACCAGCAACATTAGGAAGCTAGTTACTTCACGCGAAAAAGGCACGCCGCCCCTTTTCAGGGCATCATCGAGGCGTTTTTGCGTAGGATCTTCAGTTTTCTGAGAATCATCCTGATCTTCATCCGCCATCAAATATACCTAATTCAGAAAATGTTGAACAGTATCAGAATAATAATTCATAAACCATGTAAGGCCAGTAGAGAGTGCCATCAGGAACATTGAGAACCCCAGCAGCACCTGCACTGGCGTCATAATGAAAAACACTTGTATTTGTGGCATTAACCGCCCAATTATTCCCCCACCCATATATATCACCAATCCAATGACAATAACAGGGGAAGAAATACGTATCGCTATGCTGAAACTATCAGCCACGGTTTTTGTAACCAAATCAGTGAATCCGCCCATGGGTAGCGATTCAGCAGGCGGGAATAGATCATAACTATCAACTATTGCACGAATGAAAATATGATGTAAGTTGCCCGCAAAAATCAGCATAATACCTGTTATACCAAGGAAAACTCCTATGGAGGCGCCCTGCTCACTCTGGCTTGGGTCGAACGCAACTGCTGAGGCAAGTCCAGTTTGCGATGCTATTATACTTCCTGCAGTACTTAATGTTGAGAAGAGGATTTTTATCACCGTACCAATAAAAACACCCACCATGATTTCTTTACCTATAAGCAAGAAGAAAAGTACACCTGAATCTGGCATTGCTGGCAGTTTATTGAGTAGCATCGGAATGATCGCCAGGCATATGCCAAGCGCAATATAAAGCCTCGCGCGCGGGTTCATATACCCTTCAGAGAGTCCTGGTAGCAACATTATAGTTGCTCCCACCCTGCAAAAAACCAGCAAGTATGAAAATAATAGCGGGGTAGTGATGTTATCGAGCATTCATTAGCTTCTATAATCGGCATTTATCCTTATATAATCATAAGTAAGGTCGCATGTCCACACAGTATGCACACCATCGCCAGCTCCAACATAAACTTCTATATCAATATTTTGACCTTTCATGTGCACTGTTACATCTGATTCAACATAATTGCTATTGAGCTGACCTTCTTTTACGATATTAATACCCCCAACCCAAACCGACATTTTATCACGGTGGGCTTCCTCTCCAGACTTTCCAACCGCCATCACAATCCTGCCCCAGTTGGCATCTTCCCCCGCTATTGCAGTTTTAACAAGTGGTGAATTAGCGATAGCCATGCCAATAACTTTTGCTGCTTTATTATTTTCCGCTCCGGTTACTTTTATAGTAATGAATTTAGTTGCCCCTTCCCCATCCTTTACTACAAGGTGCGCTAGTTCTAACAATAAACTATCCAGCTTTTCCTTAAAATCTTTAGCTCCGGCATCATCTGCATAAGTTATTTGTTCATTTCCTGCCTTGCCTGTTGCAAAAACCAAGAGTGTATCACTGGTAGAGGTATCAGAATCTACAGTAATTGAATTAAAAGAATTCTCAACGCTTGAGCTTAACATTTCCTGCAAAGCTGCATGTGAGATTGCGGCATCAGTAAAAACATATGCAAGCATAGTTGCCATATCAGGCGCAATCATCCCCGAACCTTTTGCAATACCGTTAATTTTAATCTCCTTGCCGCCAATTTTAGCCGTGCGTGTGGCAAGTTTAGCATATGTATCGGTCGTCATAATTGCCTTTGCAGCATCTTCCCAGGCATCTGGTTTTAATTTTGATTTTATATCACTAAGCGCTGATGTAATTTTCTCATCCGGCAATGGCTGGCCAATTACCCCAGTTGATGAGGGAAATATTTCCTCCTGCCCGCATTGCCAAAGCTCAGCGCAGGCATCTACAATACGCGACACCGAATCTTCCCCGCACTTACCATTAAAAGCATTGGCATTACCAGAATTTACAACAAGTACGCGCCCTTTTCCGCTTTTAATGGCATCTTTTCCCCACCAGATATTTGCACTGGCTGTTTTTGATTTTGTAAACACCCCGGCAGCAACCGTGCCTTTTGAAAGCTCTGCTACCATAACATCATTACGGTTATTGTATTTGATATTGCAACTTGCCGCACCTAGTTTAACACCATGGACTTCAGGCATTTTTGTGAATGATTTTGGCGCTAAGGGCGATATTTTTTCTGACATTTCTTACCTCATGGATGCTTGAATTTGAGACAGGAATAATATCGGTAAATTGCCAGTGAAGCAAACCGAAACTTCTTTCTTGATAAAATCTGATATTTAAGAATTAATGCCGAAAGAAAGGCACATGACTATAATCTAATGTCCAACCACCATCCATATTACCAAACATTGTATCACCACTATAATCCAGAGTGCTTACCCCACCAATAACCTGACGCTCACTATTACCCACACCAATATATGGGTCGCCACCTATAGGCCCAATCTTCTCAAATGGCATCAAAGTAGTGCCTCCTGGCCCTTCCACTTGAAGTGGACCTGCCTCAAATATACCAGTGCCAATATAAGTTCCCAAAATTCCATTTTTATGCGGTTGAAGACTCATACGCTGATTACTTTCACGCAATGTTCCATATGCATATCCGCGGCAGAAATCAAACGAGTCTTTCCAGGATTTATAGTATGTGGCATTCGAACGTAGACCACTATCTTGTCTAAAACTATAAAATTTCCTATAAAGACTGTTAGTCATGGTAGCAAGACCACTCTCGCAACCATCTTTCCAGCCGCGTTTATAATTATTCGGTGCATTTTCGGGCATTTGTTTGAATATCCATGGCATCGGTTTCAGTGCATCTGGGTTGTTATAACACCCTGCAAGAATAAAAAGACCGATAAATATAACAATTATCCTAGACATTCTTTATTATTACCTACCATTTTCATTCGGGCATATAATGCATAGCGGATTATCAAGCGCCTTATTAGAAGTTTTGTCATAAGCATCCCAGGTATATTTGAAAGCATACTGCTTGCAATATGTAAAGGAATCCTTCCATGCTTTATAATATACTGGATTCTCCACCATATATGGATCCTGTTTAAATCCATAAAAACTTTTATAGTAACCATTAACCATCATAGACATACCTGTTTTGCAGCCATCATCCCAGCCTTTCTTATATTCCTCTGAAGCATCTTTATCAGGTGTACCCTGAAGAAGAGGTGTTGGCGCAAATATATTATCCTCACTAAATATCTTACCTCCACAACTGGATATAGCTATTAGCAAGAGCGGTAATATAATAAATTTCAATTTCATATGTGCATAATTATATTAAATTCCTACGTAAATACTGCGCTACATATCTTGCACAATAACTATAAGATGTTTTCCAGGCCGTATAATAGGTAGGGTCTTCAAGCAATCTATAATCCTGCCTGAATTTATAAAAACTTCTTTGGAACCTATTGGCTGTTGCTGAAATTCCTGTTTCGCAACCATGGCGCCAGCCTAACCTAAAATTTGTACTACCACCTTCAGGGCCATTTTGTAGCAACTCCTGCATCCAAGGGGGCCCCACCATTGGCCTGTAATCGCTACAACTACCTAATAATATGGATAATAGTATAAATATCGCCAGCTTATTGTGCATAAAATATACCTATCTCCAGTTTCCAAGCCCATGCTCGTTTTCCATCATTGCGTAATATGCGCAATAAGCATAAGCATCTTTCCATATCTGGTAATATACTTTATTCGAGGCTAGTTGAGAATCCTGCTTCCATTTCCAGAATAGTTTTACACCACTATATCCATAACCCGACAATCCGCTTTGACAGCCATCCTTAAACCCTTGTTGGTATATAGGCGGGCCAGGTGGTGGTTCCATATCCAACTCTGGAGGCTTTGCCCAACCTGGATCCACATGAAAATATGTACACGCAGTCAGCTGCGCTACCATCATCATCAATAACAATATTTTACACATATTTAACATAATATAATGACATCTTTGATATTTTAGTGCAGCTCCCAATCAAGTGAATAAAAGCATCCTGCAGTTCCGTCATCATAACCACGCAAGTACCAAGGATCGTTGCTTAGCTTATCAGGCTCAAGCTTTGGACCTCTTAAGCGATACAAGCCTTCACCAACCGCGCTGTTGATTGTTTGACAGCCCGCCTGATAACCCATAGTATAGCTGTCTTCTGAATCAGAAGGAATGTTTTTCCGCATCTGATGCATATATGCTTTTGGTCTAAAAATATCCAGGGGGATAATACCAAACAAAAATTCAGAATCAGGCCTTTCTTGAATTGGCAAGTCACCCCTTACGCATGAAGTAATCACCAGCAAAATCATTATTATGAAAATATTTCTTTTCATTGATTAGCGTCCATACATTCATTTGCAACGAACTGAAGTTTATTCAGGAATTTAAATATACCGGAATAACAGTCTAAGTCGCTGTTTATTATACCACAAAAGACATTAAAAGTTTACAAAATAATCAACTATATAAATATCTTAATAATCAAATCTTACCTATAAACTCAGTTTACGTGCGCCCCTTAATAGGCTGGTTTTAATTAAGGAGAAGCGAGGCGGAAAGGTCATTTACTTTTGCATCCCTTGTGCTAAGGGGTTTTAAGCCATAGCGATTTTCAATAAATTTTAGTATTGAAGTAGTATCATATATCGTGTGATCTACAAATCCTTTGCGGGCAAATGGCGAAATAATAATAGTAGGCACACGGCTTCCTGGCCCCCAGCGGTCTATTTTTGGAGGAGAAACGTGATCCCAATATCCTCCATTCTCATCAAAGGTCACTATAATAACAGTATTTTTCCATGCGGGGCTATCCTCAATGGATTTTAATATGCTTGCTATGTGGGCATCACCATTAGTCAAATTTGCATATCCCGGATGAAGGTTAAACTCACCAAGAGGCTTATAGAACGAAACAGCAGGCAACTTGTCATTTTTTATATCGACTATAAAATCTGCCCCATCCTTTAAATGTTCTTTTTTTGCTGCAGTACCATCTGCATACTTTTTAAAGTAAGCAAAAGGTTGGTGGTGAAACTGGAAAGTTTTATCAGCTTTTCCAGCCAAAGCATCGTTCCAGCCGCCTGAATACCATGCCCAGCTTATGTTTTTCTCTGAAAGCCTATCACCTATTGTTGGCTCATCCATTGGAGGCAACAGTTTTTCCTTATCCGTAGATAAAGGATGTGGATTATAGGTTGAAAACGCACTATTAACCGCATATCCGTCAGAAGTTATAGGCCCCCATTTTAAAACATGATTGTCTTTATCAAGCTGTATAACCATATCCTTTGGTGCATTCTCAAAACGTGGTGCACATGCACAAATCAGCCACATATGGTTTAAAAATGAGCCACCAAATGTGCCGTGGAAGAAATTGTCGGCAAGAGTATACTTCTGGGCATATTTCCAAAGGGCGGTTTTGCTTCCATCATAATAGCCCATGGCGAGGCCTCCAGCGTTAGAGAAAGCGACAAATTTATCCATCTTGCCACCATTAATCTGCAACTGTTCATGATAAAATTCATGAACCAAATCGCCAGTTTCGTCGCTGGCAGGAACATATTTCTCAATAGGGAAGGGCTTGTTTGGCAAATTTCCGGGGAAGCGTTTATCTACAACCGGAGGCTTGCTTTCTGTATTCATAACTTGCGGCAGAACAGAATATGGCTTGCCGGATTCATCAACCTGCAATGCCGCCTTTCCTGCATTATCTATACCATCAGCCCCAGGAAAGTGGCCAAACATATTATCAAAACTGTGATTTTCAAGAACAATGACTATAATATGCTGAATTTTCTCTATATTCTTAACTGTTGCATCTGCACTTTCCTGCGCAAAAGAGTTCCCAACACTTGCTAACAGCGACAAAATTATAAAAATCACAAAGCGTATTTGTCTGTTCATTCTTTATCCGCGTTTAATGTTTAAAATGCCTTTTGCCGGTAAATACCATAGCAATATTATGATCATTTGCAGCTTTTATAACCTCTTCATCGCGCACTGACCCACCTGGCTGTATAACTGCTTTTATGCCGATTCTTGCTGCCTCAAGCAGTCCATCTGCAAACGGGAAGAACGCATCTGATGCCAAAACCGAACCTTGCGCCCTATTAGGGCTTTCCTTGCTATCTCCCGCTTTTATAGCCGCAATACGCACTGAATCCACCCTACTCATCTGCCCTGCTCCAATCCCTATTGTAGCATTATTTTTCACTAAAACAATCGCGTTTGATTTCACATGCTTGCACACACGGAAGGCAAAAAGCAACTCGCGCATCTCATCTTGTGTAGGCTTACGGTTTGTAACACAAGATATATCTTTTTCTGTAACAAACTCGCTATCATTTTCCTGCACTAAAAGGCCGCCCGCAACAGATTTATACGTTAATTCCTTCTTCAAAAGTGTTTTCTTCCCAGTGAGCAATAAGCGCATATTCTTCTTTGCAGACAATATTTCTTTAGCCTTCTCACTTGCTGATGGTGCAATGATTGCTTCCACAAACATTTTAACAAGGGCACTTGCCAAATTCTCATCTATTTCACCATTAAATGCAATTATACCGCCAAATGCACTTACTGGGTCTGATGCAAGGGCGTTTTCATAGGCTTCCAACAAATTAGCTCCCACCGCTGCGCCACAAGGGTTGGCATGTTTAATTATAACCGCCGCCGGATCTGTAAACTCTGAAACAAGCTGCAAGGCTGCGTCGGCATCATTTATATTATTATAGCTGAGTTCTTTACCCTGAATTTGGATGCTAGAACCAATTCCGTAGTCGTCACTGAATGTATAGAACGCCGCTGCCTGGCGTGGGTTCTCACCATAGCGTAAATTCTGGCGGAGTTTAGAAGAAATTGTCAGTTGTTTTGGGAATTCTTCGCCCACCTGCCCTGCAAACCAATTGCTTATTGCAGCATCATAAGATGCGGTTCTGGCAAAAGCCTTTGCAGCCATTTTTTTCCTGAACTCTAAGCTGGTTGCTCCTTTTCCGGATTCAATTTCCTGCTTTAAATTATCATAATCTGCGCTATCTGTGATGATCGTCGTAAAAGCGTGATTTTTCGCAGCTGAGCGAACCATTGAAGGCCCACCAATATCAATATTTTCTATAGTTTCGTGAAAATCTGCGCCGCGTTTTACAGTCTCTTCAAATGGATAAAGATTTACAATAACAAGACTTATTGCTGAAATATCATTCTCTTTCATTGCCTTAACATGGGCTGCATCATCAAGGCAGGCAAGCAAGCCACCGTGGATTTTCGGGTGAAGAGTTTTAACCCTGCCATCCATAATTTCCGGAAAGCCAGTATGCTCTGAAACATCCTTAACTTTAACACCAGCATCCCTGATTGCTTTGGCAGTACCGCCTGTTGATAAGAGCTCAACACCTTTTCCCTCAAGAAATTTTGCCAATTCTATAAGGCCAGTTTTATCGGAAACAGATATTAAAGCGCGCTCGATTTTCATGTTATTCCTTCTTCTTGTTGTAAATTTTTCAGCGTATATGTAACAGATGTGTACAGCGCTTGTAAAGTGCCAATATTTCTTGCTGATAGGGAAAAATTTGTAAAGATTTACAAGTTATGGATTGTGGGTTATACATACGGGCTATAAAAGCTAGCTACAAAAAATTCTGGAAACCTGTTTAAAAAATGAAAAAAGCTGTAATATTATTTAACCTTGGTGGCCCTGATAATCTGGATGCGGTTGAGCCGTTCCTGTTTAATTTATTTAATGACAAAAATATCATAACAGCTCCAAACCCAATGCGTTATTTTTTAGCCAAATTAATTTCTAAAAAACGTGCGCCAGTCGCCCAGGAAATTTATAAACAAATCGGCAATAAATCACCAATCTTGGAAGAGACCGAAAAACAGGCAAAAGCCTTAGAATTAGCACTGAATACAGACGAAAAGACCCAGTGGAAAGTTTTCATAGCCATGCGTTATTGGAAGCCATTTGCATTAGAAACGGCGGTGAAGGTTAAAGCTTTCGCTCCAGATGAAATTGTGCTGCTGCCGCTATATCCGCAATTTTCAACAACAACATCAAAATCATCAATGGATGACTGGATTAAAACAACAGAAGAACATAACCTTAGCACTCTAACGAAAACTATTTGCAGCTATCACAATGATGAAGATTTCGTAACCGCACATGCAGAAAAAATAAGGCAACCTTATGATACTGCGGTTAAATTAGGCAAAACCCGTATATTATTTTCAGCGCATGGCCTACCTGAAAAAATTATAAAGAAGGGCGACCCTTACCAGAAACATGTTGAAGAAACCGTTGCCAATATCGTTGCAAAACTAGCAATAAATGGCCTGGATTATAAAATATGCTATCAGTCCCGCGTTGGCCCACTAAAGTGGATTGGCCCTTCAACTGATAATGAAATTAAGGCCGCAGGTAGTGAGGGGATTAATTTACTTGTTGTGCCAGTTGCTTTTGTTTCCGAACACTCAGAAACACTTGTGGAGCTTGATATTGAATATGCACATCTGGCAAAAGAGCATGGCGTAAAAAATTACTTACGCGTGCCTGCGCTAGGCGATGACAAGCATTTTATAAAAACATTAGTCACTGCGTGTAATAATCCAGACAGTTTTATATGCAATTGTTATAAAGTTTAGTTGTAATTATAATTGATTACTGTTAGTTGATTGCCACAAAAACAACCTAATTAAAGTTTTGTAATGGACAAATATTATCTATTAATTGAAGCGCTGCATGTTATAGCTGTAATCTCATGGATGGCTGGCATGCTCTATCTGCCAAGGCTGTTTGTTTACCATGTGGATGCAATTTCCGGTGGCGAGCTTGATGAAACACTAAAGGTTATGGAGAGACGTTTATTGCGCTTTATAATCAATCCGGCGATGATAGCTTCTTTAATTCTTGGTTTAATGTTAGTTCATATCACAAAAATATGGAAACCTGAAGTTGGTGGCTACTGGTTCCATGCAAAGGTGGGCTTGTTGGTGTTTATGTTTGCATCGCACGGTATGATGGCGCGGTACCGCAAAGCTTTCGAACGCGGTGAAAACAAACACTCAAAACGTTTTTTTAAAATACTCAACGAAGTGCCAACAGTGCTAATGATTGGAATTGTATTGCTGGTTATAATCAAGCCTTTTTAAAAATTCGAAGTTAAAATTAAAAAATAATTTGACAGGTTTGCCTATAGTTGTTACAAACTAGCGCATCAAGCAGATTTCCTTCTGTGCTTAACTTTCCACAAAATTTATTTTGAAAGCAAATCAAAATTTTAACTCTCCATATATAAATCACAAATTATAAACTTAGGTAAATAAATGTCTGAAGAAAGACCAAATAATCACACAAAAAAAGAACACAATGAAGATGTTGCCAGGGAAAATGTCACTGAGAACAAAGAAGAGTTAGGTGCTACCTACGCAAATGAAGAAGAGTGGGAAGAAGAAGGGCGCGATTTAAGAAATGCAGGCGTTGTTCTTAACCTGAAGGATTTGAAAAGAAAATCCTCAGCAGAGCTATTGGAACTTGCAGAAAAGAACGGCATTGAAAACTCCGGCGGCATGCTCCGTCAGGATCTTATTTTCCTTATACTTAAACTTGTTGCACAAACTGGCGGCACAATTAAAGGCGAAGGCGTAATTGAATTATTGCAAGATGGATTCGGCTTCTTGCGCTCACCTGAGGCAAGTTACCTTGCCGGGCCTGATGATATTTATGTTTCTCCAAGCCAGGTTAAGCGCTTCGGCCTACGAACAGGCGATACTGTTAGCGGAGAAACCCGCTCACCAAAACGTGGCGAGCGTTATTTTGCACTTCTAAAAGTTACCGAAATTAATGGTAGTGATCCGGAAACTTCACGCCACCGTATTAATTTTGATAATTTAACACCGTTATATCCAGAGAAAAAATTCGAGCTGGAAAGGCAAGACCCAACGATTAAAGATTTATCTACCAGGGTTATTGACCTTATAACGCCACTAGGTAAAGGCCAAAGGGCATTGGTTGTTGCACCTCCGCGTACAGGTAAAACTGTTTTAATGAAAAATATTGCTCAGGCTATTACTGAAAACCATCCCGAGGCAACTTTGATTGTGCTACTTATCGATGAGCGCCCTGAAGAAGTGACTGACATGTCGCGCTCTGTAAAAGGTGAGGTGATAAGCTCCACGTTCGATGAGCCAGCCTCTCGCCACGTGCAAGTTGCCGAAATGGTTATAGAAAAAGCCAAAAGGTTAGTTGAGCATAAAAAAGATGTGGTTATCCTTCTGGATTCCATAACAAGGCTAGCTCGCGCTTACAACACCTGCATACCATCATCTGGAAAAGTTCTCTCCGGTGGTGTGGATTCAAATGCCCTGCAGAGGCCAAAACGCTTCTTCGGTGCGGCAAGGAACATTGAACATGGCGGCTCCCTCACAATCATTGCTACGGCTCTGGTTGATACCGGCTCGCGTATGGACGAAGTTATTTTCGAGGAATTCAAAGGAACCGGCAACTCGGAAATTGCCCTTGAGCGCAAACTTGCGGATAAACGTATTTTCCCGGCAATTGATATAACTAAATCCGGCACACGTAAGGAAGAATTATTGGTGAGCAAGGAAGTATTGCAGAAAATGTGGGTACTGCGCCGCATATTGCAGCCAATGGGCACAGTTGAGGCCAGCGAGTTCCTTATTGAGAAGCTAAGGGCTTCAAAAACCAATAATGATTTCTTTGATTCAATGAATAGCTAGCTAGTTCTCAGTGTTGGTTTTTAGTTTTTAGAAGCCTGACAACTAACACTGACAACCAACACTTAAAATTTTGGAGGAAGTTATGACACAAGCACGTAAAAAAATAGCCCTAATCGGCGGCGGTAATATTGGCGGAACTTTAGCTCTTCTTGCTGGCTTAAAAGATCTTGGTGATATCGTTATATTTGATATTAATGAAGGCTTACCTCAGGGAAAATCTCTCGATATAGCTCAGCTATCAGCCATTGAAGGTTTTGATTCCGCACTTAGCGGCACTCAAAATTACGAAGATATCAAAGGCGCTGATGTTATTATAGTAACTGCTGGAGTTGCACGCAAACCTGGCATGAGCCGCGATGACCTTATTGGCATCAACACAAGCGTTATGAAATCAGTGGGTGAAGGCATTAAGAAAAATGCCCCTAATGCTTTCGTAATAGTAATCACTAATCCTCTTGATGCAATGGTGTGGGTGCTGCAGCAGGCATCTGGCCTTCCTGCCAATAAAGTTGTTGGTATGGCTGGCGTTCTTGATTCTGCACGTTTCCGTTATTTCCTTGCTGAAGAATTTGGTGTTTCTGTAGAAGATATAACAACTTTCGTGCTAGGCGGCCATGGTGATACTATGGTGCCACTTGCACGTTATTCAACTGTTGCAGGCATTCCTTTGCCTGACTTGGTTGCTATGGGATGGACAACGCAAGAGAAGCTGGACAAAATAATCCAGCGCACACGTGATGGTGGTGCAGAAATTGTTGCGCTACTAAAAACAGGCTCTGCGTTTTATGCCCCGGCTTCTGCGGCAATCCAAATGGCTGAGAGTTATCTGAAAGATAAAAAACGCATTTTACCATGCGCTGCACATCTTTCTGGACAATATGGAGTTGATGATTTATATGTCGGCGTTCCTGTTGTAATTGGAGCAGGTGGAGTAGAGAAAATCGTTGAGATTAAGCTGGATAAGGAAGAAAAAGCCTTGTTCGATAAATCTGTTGATGCAGTACGTGGTTTGGTTAAAGGTATTAAGATTTAAGTGAGAGAATTGGTATGGGTGGAAAGAGCTCTAAAGAAGAAACGACAACTAAATCACCAAAAGATCCAGTAATGACATCGCAAAATGTAGATGGCGATTTCTTGCTATTAAGTCATGCAAGTGTCAGTGAGAATAATATAAAAAGTATAGCACCAAGCCCCTTAGTTGCTTGTGCTTTATATAAAACTCCCAAAAACCTAAGACATTACCCTAATGGAAAGCATATTAGAAACTATAAGAGTTGGGCTTCTGAACAGAAACCTCTTGGAAAAAACAGGTAAAACAAATGAACATACATGAATATCAGGCGAAACAGATCCTTGCTAAATATGGCGTGCCTATCGCGAAAGGCTTTCCGGCCTTCACAGCTGATGAGGCAGAGGCCGCTGCAAAGCAGCTACCTGGGCCGGTTTATGTTGTAAAATCGCAAATCCATGCAGGTGGCCGCGGCAAAGGCAAATTTAAAGAAACTCCAAATGCTGCCGGAGGTGTTCGCGTTGTAAAATCAATTGCGGATGTGAAGAAAAATGCAAGCGAGATGCTTGGTAATACACTTGTTACGATTCAAACTGGTGAAGAGGGCAAGTTAGTTAACCGCCTTTATATTGAAGATGGTTCGCGCATTAAAAAAGAATATTATATTTCACTATTGGTTGACCGCGCAACCAGCCGCGTTTCATTCGTTGTATCAACCGAAGGCGGAATGGATATTGAAGAAGTGGCGCATAGCCATCCTGAAAAGATCATCACTCTTAGCGTTGATCCGGCTTCTGGCATTTCAGGCTTCCACGCCCGCAAGCTAGGCTTTGCCCTTGGTTTTGGTGATGAGGTGCTAAAGCAGTTTACGAAATTAGTATTCTCGCTTTATAAAGCATTCCTAGATACAGATGCATCACAGTTAGAAATTAATCCTTTAGTTTTAACGGAAGAAGGCAATTTGTTGGTACTGGATGCAAAATATGGTTTTGACGACAACGCCATGTTCCGACACAAAGATATTGAAGAACTGCGCGATATTTCAGAAGAAAACGAATCTGAGCGCAAAGCAAAAGATTTTGAACTCTCATATGTTAAAATGGATGGAAACATCGGTTGCATGGTAAATGGCGCTGGCCTTGCTATGGCAACTATGGACATCATAAAAATAAAAGGCGGCGAGCCTGCTAACTTCCTTGACGTTGGCGGTGGCGCAACCAAAGAGCGCGTAACTGAAGCGCTTAAAATTATACTTACTGATAAAAATGTTAAAGGCATATTGGTAAATATTTTCGGCGGAATTATGCGCTGTGATATTATCGCTGAGGGTGTTTTAGCTGCGGTAAAAGAGCTTTCATTAAATGTGCCTCTGGTGGTTCGCCTTGAGGGAACAAACGTTGAGCTTGGTAAAAAAATTATAAAAGAATCTGGGCTAAGTGTTATTCCAGCAGATGATTTGGAAGATGCAGCGGTTAAGATTGTGAAAGCGGTAAAAGACGCAGGAAAATAGTGGCTAGTGGCCAAAGGCCAAGAGCATAGACAAACTAAAGGAAAAAAATATGTCTATTCTAGTAAATAAAAATACTAAAGTTATTTGTCAGGGTTTCACTGGCAAACAAGGCACGTTCCACTCTGAACAAGCAGTGGCTTACGGAACTAAAATGGTTGGCGGTGTTACCCCAGGAAAAAGCGGCACAACGCACATTGGCCTACCAGTATTTAATACTGTCCACGAGGCAATTTCAAAAACCGGTGCAAACGCATCCGTTATTTATGTTCCACCTCCGTTTGCTGCTGACGCAATTTTAGAAGCTATTGATGCTGAAATTGAACTTGCAATCTGCATCACCGAAGGCATTCCCGTTTTGGATATGATACGCGTTAAACGAGCGCTTTCTGGCTCCAAAACTCGCCTTGTTGGGCCAAACTGCCCTGGCGTTATCACTCCTGATGAATGCAAAATCGGCATTATGCCTGGCCATATACATAGAAAAGGCCATATCGGAATTGTTTCGCGTTCAGGCACGCTAACTTATGAAGCGGTGCATCAAACATCTCAGGCAGGCTTTGGTCAGTCCACATGCGTTGGTATTGGCGGAGACCCTGTAAACGGCACAAACTTTATTGATGTGCTCGATTTATTCTTGGCAGATGATGACACTCATGCAATTGTTATGATTGGCGAAATTGGCGGCAGCGCCGAAGAAGAAGCGGCTGAGTTCCTAAAAAAATCAAAAATCAAAAAACCTACTGTTGGCTTTATTGCTGGTCGCAGCGCACCTCCTGGAAAAAGAATGGGTCACGCGGGAGCAATCATTTCTGGAGGCAAAGGCGGTGCTGAAGATAAGTTAGAGGCCATGCGTAGCGCTGGTATAAAAATTTCTGAGTCACCATCTGGAATGGGCCGCGCAATGAAGGAATTGCTTGGATAGCTTATGAAGAATAGTTTTTATATTTCTTTTCTGTTAGTTTTGGCGTTATTTTCTATAAAAGCAAATTCCGCCGACATACAGACTTTAAAAAAAACTACTAGCTCATGGGATGGCTCAGCTATTACTTATGAAACCGGCGCACCTGAAATCTCTGTTCTAAAGGTGACTATTAAGCCAGGCGAAACAATGAAATTCCATTGTCATCCAACACCTTCCGCTGCTTATGTAAACTCAGGATCTTTAGAAGTTGAGTTAAAAGATGGTAAGAAACATACTTTTAAACAGGGCGATGCCTTTGCAGAAGTAATTAATAAGTTGCATAGAGGACATAATTTGTCTAAAGAAACAGACGTTGAATTAATAGTTTTTTATGCAGGTATAAAAGACAAGCCTAATACTATTGAAGAAAATAAAGATAATTGCAGCCACTAAACTTGGAAAAAAGAAGTAATAGCAATGACAAATACATTTCAAAATACATCTCCTCTATACGGCACAAATTCTACATATATTGAAGAGCTTTATGAGCTCTATCTTGAGAACCCTGCAAATGTTGATGTAAGCTGGCAGGGTTTCTTTAAGGATATGGGCGATAGCGTAAATGCCGTTATTAAAGAGCATAATGGCCCTTCATGGAATCCACGCAAATTAACAGTAGTAGGCGCAAAAGACCCTGACGCAGCTCCTAAAAAGCCAGAAACTGGCCTGGGCAAAGCTGAGTCACAAAAGGCTTGCAAGGATAGTATTGGCGCTCTTATGCTGATTCGCGCTTTTAAAGTGCGTGGAAATTTATTAGCTGACCTTGACCCGCTTGGACTTCAAGGCAAACGCTCACACCCAGACCTTGACCCGGCCACATATGGCTTTACCGAGAAAGATTATGACCATCAGATTTATCTAGCTGGTGCATTTGGTTTTGAATATGCGAGTCTAAATGAATTAATTAAAGCCCTGAAACGAGCTTATTGCTCAAAGATTGGTGTTGAATTCATGCATATTCCTGATCTTCAAAAGAGAGGCTGGATAGCAAATCGTATGGAAGCTGTGCATGGACATCCTGAAATTCCAGCTCATGACAAAAAAACTATTCTTGAAGACATTGTAAAAGTTGAAGAATTTGAGCAATTCCTGCACCGCAAATTTCCTGGAGCAAAGCGTTTTTCTGCTGAAGGCGGAGAAGCTGTGATTGCAGCAATGGAGAAAATTATTGAAACTGCCGCAGGTTTTGGCGTTCAGGAAGTTGTGATTGGAATGGCGCACCGTGGCCGTTTGAATGTACTCACAAAAGTGATGGGCAGACGTTATGCTTCGCTTCTTTGTGAATTCATGGGCAATCAAGCATTATTTTCCGAGGATATGGATTTCTCAGGTGATGTTAAATATCATCAGGGTGCATCTTCTGATCGTCTGTTTGGTGAGAATAAAATACACCTATCATTAAGTCCAAATCCATCACATCTTGAGGCTGTAAATCCAGTTGTAACTGGCCGTGTACGAGCGAAGCAAGATCAAATGAATGATCTAGAGCGCAAAAAGGCAATGGGTCTTTTAATACACGGAGATGCTGCATTTGCTGGACAAGGGATTGTTCCTGAAACTTTAGCGCTTAGTGACTTGCCAGGATATACTACTGGTGGCGTGATGCACATTATAATAAACAACCAGATTGGCTTTACAACTAATCCAAATAGTGCGCGCAATTCGCCCTATCCAACAGACATTGCTAAAGGAGCACATGCGCCGATTTTCCATGTGAATGGCGATGATCCTGAGGCAGTGGTTTTTGTTAGCAAACTTGCGGTTGAATATCGTCAACGATTCCAGTCAGATGTGGTGGTGGATGTTTTCTGCTATCGCCGCTATGGCCATAATGAGGGTGACGAGCCGTTTTTCACACAGCCAATTATGTATACAACGATTGCTTCACACCCAACACCGATGAATCTTTATGCGCAGAATTTAATTGAGGAAGGCGCGATAAAGTCTGAAGATTTCGACGATATGCGTAGCAAATTCCGTGATTTCCTCGAGAACGAACTGAAAGCGGCGCAGAGTTATAAGGCAGATAAGGCAGATTGGTTCAAAGGTCGCTGGTCTGGCCTAGAAAATCCAGAGCGCGGTTTCAAGCCTGCAGAAACTACCGGAGTTGCAATAAAGAAACTAAAAGAAATAGGTCTCAAGCTTGCATCATATCCAAAGACTCTTGAGATAAACAAGAAGCTCATCCGACAATTAGACGCAAAAAAAGAAATGGTGGCATCAGGCAAAGGTTTTGATTGGGCTATGGGTGAAGCACTTGCGTTTGGAACTCTCCTTGAAGAGGGTTATCCGGTGCGCCTTAGTGGTCAGGATTGCATACGTGGCACGTTCTCGCACCGTCACTCAGGTTTATTCGACCAGAAGACTGAGGAAATTTATTTTCCTCTTAAAAACCTTAGCGAAAAGCAAGCTGGTTTTGAGGTTATAAATAGTAACCTTTCCGAATTTGCGGTGCTTGGTTTTGAATATGGATATTCACTTTCCGAGCCAAATGGCTTGATAATGTGGGAAGGACAGTTTGGCGATTTCGCCAATGGAGCGCAGGTTATAATTGACCAGTTCATAACCTCTGGTGAAATTAAATGGCTGCGTTTTTCCGGACTTACAATGCTACTTCCGCATGGCTATGAAGGACAAGGGCCAGAGCATAGTTCAGCGCGTCTGGAGAGATTCTTGCAGGCTTGCGCCGAGGATAATATTCAGGTAGTAAATTGTACTACCCCGGCGAATTTTTTCCATGTTTTACGTAGGCAAGTACATAGGAAATACAGAAAACCTTTAGTTGTTATGTCACCAAAATATTTACTGCGCTATGAGCGTTGCGTATCAGATTTAAGTGATTTTGATACAGGAACAAGCTTTAAGGTTGTGATTCCTGAAGCGCAAAAAATTGCGGAAGCTAAGGATGTGCGCCGCGTTGTTCTATGCAGCGGCAAGGTTTATTATGATCTGCTTCTTGAGCGTGAAAAGCGTAAAATCAATGATGTTGCGCTTGTACGTATTGAGCAATATTATCCATTCCCTGAGAATGTCCTTATAGATGCGATAAAACAGTATAAAAATGCTGAAGTAGTCTGGTGTCAGGAAGAGCCTGAGAACATGGGCGCATGGAGTTTCCTTGACAGGAAACTGGAATCTATGCTAGGCAAGGCTGGAATAAAAGGCAAAAGGCCAAGTTATGTAGGACGAAGCGCAGCAGCATCGCCAGCAGCTGGATATCCGAAAATACATAGCAGGCAAATTGCCCAGTTTATGAATGAAGCTTTTAAATAATTTAGATTTATGATTTTAGATTTAAGAATAAAAGAATCTTAAATTTTACTTCTTAAATCTTAAATCTCTAACACGGAGTATCTTAATGACTGTAGAAATAATAGTACCACCACTTGGTGAATCGGTTAGCGAAGCGACAATTGCAAAATTACTAAAAAAAGTTGGCGATTACGTAAAAGCTGATGAGATGATCGTTGAGCTGGAAACAGACAAAGTTACGCTTGAAATAAATGCTCCTGTTGCAGGAATTATAAAAGAACTGAAAGTAGCTGAAGGTGATGTTGTAAAAGTTAAAGCATTAATCGGCAGTATTGATGATAAAGCTGCAAAGCCTGCGGGCTCAGCAGCAACCGCTCCTGTTGCTGCAGCAGCTCCGAAGCAAGCGCAGAGCTCGGCTCCTGCTGCTAATACTAATAGCGGCACAGTATTATCTCCTGCAGCTCAAAAAATAGCCGCGGAAAACAATGTGAATTTAAGCTCTGGCTCTGGCTCTGGCAAAGATGGCCGAGTTACCAAAGGCGATGTGCTTTCTGCTGCAAGCGGCGGTTTCGCATCTAGCCCTGCAAGCACTGGCCCACGCGAAGAGCGTGTTAAAATGACTAAGCTCCGCCAGAAAATCGCGCAGCGCCTGAAAGATTCTCAGAACACAGCAGCCAGCCTTACCACTTTCAATGAAGTTGATATGACTGCGGTGATGAAAATACGCGAGCTTTATAAAGATGATTTCTTTAAAAAACACGGCGTGAAACTTGGTTTTATGTCTTTCTTCGCAAAAGCAGCTATTGCGGCTTTGAAAGCTATCCCTGCGGTTAATGCTGAAATTCAGGGTGATGAAGTAATATATAAGAATTATTACGATATCAGTGTTGCCGTTGGCACACCGCAGGGGCTGGTAGTTCCGGTTGTACGCGATGCGGACAGGCTTTCTTTTGCAGGTGTTGAGGCGGAAATTGTAAACCTTGGTAAAAAAGCCCGTGATGGCAAATTAACCATGCAGGATATGACCGGCGGAACTTTCACAATTTCCAACGGCGGAGTTTATGGTTCTCTGATGGGAACGCCTATTATTAACCCACCACAGACCGGCATTTTGGGACTGCATAAAATCCAGGACAGGCCATTTGTAGTTGGTGGTGAAATTAAAATCCGCCCTATGATGTATCTTGCTCTAACCTATGACCACAGGTTAATTGATGGCGGCGAGGCAGTAACTTTCCTTGTTAAAATAAAGGAAGCTATTGAAGATCCACAGCGCTTGCTTTTGGATTTATAAAAATGGAAGATAAAACCCTGGATGTGATTTTCAATATAATTGGAACATCTGGGGTTGGATTCATTTTACTTGCATATTTTCTTATGCAACTAGGCAAAATTACCAGCAAAGAGCTTAAATATTCATTATTAAATCTTATCGGCGCGTGTTTGATAATGATATCTCTATTGCATCGCTGGAACTTGCCATCGGCAGTTATAGAAATATGCTGGATAAGCATAAGCGCTTTTGGGGTTTATAAAGCACTAAAAAACAAACGGGAGAAGAAAAATGGCTGAATTTGATGTGGTTGTAATTGGTGGTGGACCTGGTGGTTATGTTGCGGCGATAAAAGCTTCGCAGCTTGGTCTTAAAGTAGCATGCGTAGAAAAACGTGGAACACTCGGCGGCACATGCCTTAATGTTGGCTGCATACCTTCAAAGGCCCTCCTAAACTCATCGCATTTATATGAAGAAGCTGGTCATGGTTTTGCTAAGCACGGCATAAAAGTAAAAGGCCTAGAAATTGATATAACTGCTATGCAAAAACATAAAGATGAAATCGTGAGCGGCCTAACCAAAGGCATAGAAGGCCTGTTTGCAAAGAATAAAATTACCTATTTAAAAGGCGCCGGCGAAATTACAGCAAAGGGTGAAGTTACAATAAAAGGTGATAAAAAAGAAGTTGTTACGGCAAAGAATATTATAATTGCAACTGGCTCAAGTGTGACAGAATTACCTGGAGTAAAAATTGATGGTAAGAATATAATAAGTTCTGATGAAGCCATACATTTAAAGGAAGCGCCAAAGAAACTTGTTGTGATTGGTGCCGGTGTTATTGGGCTGGAGCTAGGCTCTGTTTGGCGCAGGCTAGGCAGCGAAGTTACAGTTGTGGAATATTTGGATAAAGTTCTCCCGCCAATGGATAATGAAGTTAGCAAAGAATTCCAGAAACTAATGGAAAAACAAGGCATTAAATTCAAACTTGGTAGCAAGGTGACGGCTGCAAAAACCTCAGCAAAAGGCGTAGAGATTGAAGTACAGCCAGCAAGTGGCGGTGCTGTTGAGAAACTTACAGCAGATAAAGTGCTAGTTGCAATTGGCCGTAAGCCTTACACTGATGGGCTTGGTTTAGAAAAAGTTGGCGTTAAGCTCGATGAACGTGGACGCATTGCTACTGACGGGCATTTCAAAACTTCGGTAGATGGCATTTATGCAATTGGCGACGTGATTGCAGGGCCAATGCTAGCCCATAAAGCTGAAGAAGATGGAGTGGCCTTAGCAGAAATTCTTGCTGGCCAGAAAGGACATGTTGATTATGATTTAGTTCCAAGCGTAGTTTATACCCACCCTGAAGTGGCTATGGTTGGCAAAACTGAGGAGCAGCTAAAAGCCGCTGGCATTGAATATAATAAAGGTAAATTCCCATTTTTGGCTAATAGCCGCGCGCGCTCAGTTTCTGACACTGATGGCTTCGTAAAAATCCTGGCTGATAAGAAAACTGATGAGGTTTTGGGTGTGCACATAATTGGCCCACAGGCAGGAACAATTATTGCTGAAGCTGTGGTTGCTATGGCTTATAAGGCTTCATCTGAAGATATCGCCCGCATTTGCCACTCGCACCCTGATTTGAATGAAGCGGTTAAGGAAGCGGCACTAGCAACATTCTTCAAACCTATACATATGTAAGAAACTTATAAAATAGAAAAAGCCCTCTGTATGATATAGAGGGCTTTTTTTGTGACTAAATTTTATTATTCAAAATACTTCCTAAAAAGCTGATAGCTAGCCTTGCAAGAATTTCTTCATATTTTTACAGGCCTGACGGATACGCTGGCTGTTTTCAACAAGGGCGATACGTACATAATCGTCGCCATATTGCCCAAAACCAATACCAGGTGCAACGGCAACTCCGGCATTTTGCAAAAGCTGCTTAGAAAATTCCAATGATTTTAGATGCTTAAATTTCTCAGGAATTGGCGCCCATGCAAACATGGATGCCGATGGAATTGGAATATCCCACCCTGCTCCATGCAGGCCTTTTATGAGAGTATCGCGCCGGTCTTTATATAGTGCGCGCAGCTCGGCAACGCAATCTTGCGGGCCGTTTAGTGCAGCAGATGCAGCAACTTGTATAGGCGTGAAGGAGCCATAATCAACATAAGATTTTATATGGGTTAGCGCTTTGATAAGATGCTGGTTACCAGCTGCAAATCCACAACGCCAGCCAGCCATTGAATAGGTTTTGCTTGTGGATGTGAACTCAATTGCCACATCTTTTGCGCCTTTTGCCTGAAAAATTGAAGGTGGTGGGTTACTTTCATCAAAATATATTTCCGCGTACGCAAGGTCTGAAATTATATATATTCCATGGAATTTGCAGATATCAACAACTTCCTGATAGAAAGAAAGGCCAACAACTTCCGCAGTTGGGTTTCCCGGAAAATTAAGCACCAAGGCAACAGGTTTTGGTGAGCAATGCGCTATTGCATCTTTAATCTGGTCAATAAGGCCGGTTTCATTCACGTAATTTGGCAGCGACCAAACACTAGCCCCTGCAATAATGAAGCCATATGTGTGCAGAGGATAACTTGGGTTTGGCACCATAATAACATCACCAGGCTTGGTGATTGCTGTAGCGAGGCTGGCCAAGCCCTCTTTAGAGCCTATATTAACCACAACTTCCTTCTCAGGATCAAGGCTTACCCCAAAACGGTTCATATAATAATTACTAAGTGCTTTTCGCAAGCCAGGGATACCCTTAGACATTGAATAGCCGTGCGCGCGCGGATTTTGTACCGCCTCAATCAACTTTTCAATAATATGAGCAGGTGGTGGCGTATCAGGATTGCCCATTCCAAGATCGATTATATCCTCACCCTTTGCCCTGGCCGCAGCCTTCATACGGTTTACTTCAGCAAAGACATAAGGTGGTAGGCGCTTAATACGATAAAATTCTTCTTCCATGATAACCCTTGAGATTAGGCAAATAAAATACGCAACATATTAATGTTGCGATATCTTTCTCCTATCAGGATAGCAGGAATTAGGCAAGAGCCTTCCTTAAAAAATTCTACTTAATTGGCACTGCCATATGAATTTTCATGAGCAACCTGCGGTGGCTGTGATTTTCGCCATACCTGCTTTGGTGCAGGCGGAAACACTTTATCATGGAGGCTTGCAAAAAAACCTTTTTCAGGAGCCTTAGCACTCTTATCCTGCGCCACAATTTTTTTATCTGGTGCAATTTCTTGCATAATCGCGGCATCACCCTTTAATGCTCCTGGCGCTAAAGCGCTTGTGTTATTACCAGAAGAATTTATAGCGTGAGATGAAGATGGAACATCCCTCCTTCTTACCAGCGGCACCTTATCCCACATGCTAGATTGTGGTTTCTCAAATTTTTTATCTTTTTCTGGTATTTGTGCCGGAGCATCATTTACTTTCATATCCGGTTTTGTAGCATCCAACTTCATTGCTGGCTGGTTAGCCAGATTTGCCTTTCTTGCTTGCATCTCTTCCGCCTCTTTTTGCATAGAGTTTAGCTCCGCAGCAGAAGATTTTGCATCAGATATATCTGTAGGGTTTTGAGGAATACGGCCTAACTTGGGGTATGAGCTATCGGGATGCTCTGCACCATTTGCCATTGTACCCATTGTAGAGACTTCTGCAGTAGCTTTGGGCGCATATTGATCAAGAGGGAACATACTGGAAGTTCTCTTTGCCTTCTCTTTATTAATAACTTTATAAGCATCTGGCAACGCTTTGCTATCATTCTTTGGTGATGCAGCTGGCAAAACACTGGCATCAGGAGCTTCTGACTCAATAGCCTGTACTGGTTGATTTATAACGTTTTGAGCAATAACAAATTCCTCCGAGAGGGGCTCAAAGTGCGCTTCAACTTTATAGTTACCTGAGAAGAAAGGAATGGACCACCCTTTGCTCTTTGACCCTCCTCCTGCATTTCCTTGCGCATAAGCTGCATCAGCACTAATCCCCTCATCACCAATTCCCGATGTTGCATCTGGTGCTGATATGAAATCTCCTGGCATTGTCTGAGGATTAGTTGTCTTGCCCCCAGTGTAAGATTGCTGATATGCAGGCGGAATTGGTGGTATTGGAGGCATTGCGCCATAAGCTGCACCGGCTTGCCCAGATTGCTGCGGCTCACCCATGCTATTACCCCCTAATGACGGATAATTACTGCTGGATGCAGGATAAGGTTGCGCTGCACTTTGTGGAGACGACACAGCAGCTTTGGAAGGATACGCTGAAGGATAATTGCCAGCCGGATAATTATTTGATTGGGGCATCGCCCCTGCATTTGGGAATGCTGGCTCTATACCCATTACTCCCCTTGCCGAAGGAGGGTAAGCCATACTCGCTCCACCACCTTGTGGATTTGATATTGGCCTGCGCCTTTGCCCCGTATCAGTATCCTGAGGATTATGAAAACCAAACCATTTATCACCGGTTGCAGCCCATGCCTTCCTCGGTGCCCACATGATGCCATCATATATTGTGGAGCATCCACCAAGTGCTAGGCTTGCAACTACAAGAATATTTGCAGCCTTTAATTTTACGCTCTTTTTACAAGATTTATTCATTTAGAAACCAATTTTAGTTACTAGTTGCTAGTAACAGTTGTTAGTGATAGTTTTTAGCAGCTTGCCCAGTGTTGAAGTTATAGGCATAATATTTTTCTACGCAATGACCAATAACCAATAACACCATTTGCTTGCTGAATTTATACCAAAAAACCAGCGCTTTATCAATGACGGATTGCAAATTTTATGAGTATTTTGAAAATAGAGAGCCTAAACGTTAATTTTCGTACCGGAAATGGCGAAGTAAGTGCGGTTAAAAACGCTACACTTGAATTAAATAAAGGTGAGTTTGTAGCCCTAGTTGGAGAGAGTGGCTCTGGAAAATCCGTTCTTGCGCTTTCTGTTTTAAAATTGTTGCAATACAATGTTGCAAGCCACCCTTCTGGGGAAATTATATTTGAAGGCAATGATTTACTCAAAAAATCGGAAGCCCAGATGTGTAAAATCCGCGGCAATAGGATTTCGATGGTTTTTCAGGAACCCATGACCGCCCTTAATCCACTGCATACAATTGAAAAGCAAATAAGCGAGGTGCTGTTTTTGCATAAGGGCATGAGGCGTGAAGCCGCGCACAAACGATGCGCGGAGTTGCTTGAACTTGTTGGACTACAGAATCTTATTGGCAGAATGGACAGCTACCCGCATAATTTATCTGGCGGCCAGAGGCAGCGTGTTATGATTGCAATGGCACTGGCCAATGAGCCCGATATCCTGATAGCTGACGAGCCAACCACCGCCCTTGATGTTACCGTGCAGGTGCAAATTCTTGACCTTATCAAGGACATACAAAAAAAAACTGGCATGACTGTTCTGCTTATAACCCATCATTTGAATATTGTGAAACGCATGGCGCAGCGTGTTTATGTGATGCAACATGGCGAAATTGTTGAGAGCGGCAAAACTAGTGACCTATTTCAGAATAGTAGCCACCCATATACAAAGCACTTGCTTGGGGCACAGCCGCATGGTAGTGCAGTAAAAATGAATGAGAGATCATCTGAAATGCTGGAAGTAGAAAATTTAAGTGTATCTTTTGCTACAAAGAAGAATTTTTTTGGCAAGCCAACGCAATTTGTCAATGCAGTAGTTGATGCAAGTTTTAGGCTAACACAAGGCGAAACTATAGGCGTTGTGGGTGAGAGTGGCTCGGGGAAAACCACCCTTGCTATGGCAATTTTGCGGCTAATTTCATGCCGAGGTTCAATAATTTTCGGGTCAAGACGTATTGATATTCTTAAAGGCGATGCCCTGCGGCCACTTCGCAAAGAAATTCAGGTGGTTTTCCAGGATCCTTTTGCCAGCCTTAACCCCAGAATGTCGGTATTTCAAATAGTATCAGAGGGACTCAGAGCGCACGATGTTTGCGATTCTGAGAAAGAAGTTGATGCAATGGTTTGTAGCGCACTAAAAGAGGTTGGGCTTGACGTTGAATTCCGCCACCGCTATCCGCATGAATTTAGCGGCGGGCAAAGGCAAAGAATTGCAATAGCAAGGGCGCTGATCCTTAATCCAAAATTGATTATTCTTGATGAGCCAACCTCAGCGCTTGATGTA